>Ga0308165_1003919_pt1 | contig 15355 bp, 21 predicted proteins | sample PhyWR2_FD_201032 | JGI IMG/M metagenome (GOLD analysis project Ga0308165, IMG submission 201032) | Phyllosphere microbial communities from UC Gill Tract Community Farm, Albany, California, United States - DLSLW.R2 | ecosystem: Host-associated > Plants > Phyllosphere > Unclassified | place: USA...
GCTACAATAGCGGGCTTGACCTTTAGCGAAGGTGGCGAAATTGGTAGACGCACCAGGTTTAGGTCCTGACGCCGTAACAGGTGTAGGGGTTCGAGTCCCCTCCTTCGCACCATACAACTGAGAATCGTTGATTCCCTATAATCAGGGCCTTTTAAATCAACGGTTTAGCGGCAGGGATGGGTGTTCGGTTGACTGCTAAAAATCAAGAATTCGCAGCCTCCGGCCCCATCCTGGCCCCATCTCAGGCCCCACATGGCAAGCATCCAAAAGACGGCAAAAGGGTATCGGGTCCAAGTCAAATTATCGGGCCAACGCGATAGCCAAGTGTTCCCCACGCGGCGTGAAGCTGTCGAATGGGGTGCGAGGCGTGAGGCGGAAATCCGCGACAAGGCTACAAAACCGGCCGGCGACCTGCATACGTTGCGTGAAGCGTTGCGAAAATACAGCGATGAGATTTCACCGCACCGAAAGGGCGAGCGGTGGGAGCAGGTCCGCCTGGCTGCATTTGAAAGTTACCTCCTGCCCTTGGATCTGCCGATTTCCAAGGTTACACCCCAGCACGTTGCAGCATTCCGGGACGCCCGGAGCAAAAAGGTTGGCCCCTCTTCCGTGCTGCGCGAATTGAGCCTGTTGGCGTCCGTATTTGAGGCCGCGCGCCTTGAATGGGAGTGGGTGGACCTGAATCCATGCAGGGGCATCAGAAAGCCACTTAAAGGCAAGCACCGCGAAAGGACGATCCATATCTGGGAGATTCGAAAGATGCTCCGGGCTATGGGGTATGACCGTCGCGCCCGTGTTGCGAGCATGGGCGAGGCTATCGCCCATTGTTTCCTTCTGGCGCTTCGCACTGGTATGCGCGCCGGCGAGCTTTGCGGCCTGACCTGGGAGCATGTCCACGACCAGCATGTCCACCTTCCAAAAACAAAAAGCGACCGTCCGCGTGATGTGCCTCTATCCACGCGGGCGGTCGCAATTCTGAAAAGAATGAAAGGGTGGGACGACCAGCTGGTGTTCGGCGTCAAGTCGGCTTCGCTGGACGCGCTGTTTAGGAAGTACCGGGCGCGCGCGGATGTGGAAGGGTTTACTTTCCACGACAGCCGCCACACCGCAGCAACGATGATTTCCAAGAGGATTGACGTGCTGGACCTGTGCAAAATGTTTGGATGGACCGATCCGAAGATGGCGATGGTTTACTACAACCCTCACGCATCAAGCATTGCTGCGCGATTGGGTTAGATACCGACGGAGTTCCGCGCCGGTAATACGCCCGTCCACCGGGCGAATCTTCCCTTCGAGAATGCGCTTTTGCAGCGTGTTGTAGCTGACGCCAAGGCGGGTGCAGGCATCTTTCAGGTGGTAGCACACCATGTCCTCAATTGCGTAGTTCGCGCCGATCCTTGCGGCTTCCACCAGCATCTGTTGAAGTTCGTGCTGTTCAAGTGTGAGTGTCATTGACGTCCCTCGCTTCTTACGCCGTCTTTATCTGCCTCGGCTTGTTCGGCCCGCCAATCCCGGTAGCGCTCCAGGCTTCCTTTAGCGCTGGCGGTCGGCGGCGTGATGCCCTGATGGTTGTCCAGCCACGCCTGCACGTCGCCGCCTGACCACATCTTGCGCAGATGGGTGGGGAACAGGATGCGCACCGCCTGGCTGGCCTGGGGCGCGGCATACAAGGGGGTCTTGCGCACCAGACCCGGGAAGCCCGTGGGCGGCTCATTAAAATCGAACGAGCGGTGCAGCGCATAACCATCCGGAGTGGTTTCCAACAGCCACACCATCGGCTTTTGCGCCTCCCCGGCTACAGGGGCGCTTGCCAGGGCGACGCTGGATGAGGACAGGAGCCATTCCCCGTACTCGGTCACGCGGTGCTTTCCGAATCCAAGCGATTCCAGCGCGCCCGCTTGTGCAAGCTGCTGGATCATCGGCTTACCGATTTTGTGGAACCCGTCCTGAATCACGGTCAGCTTAAAATCGCGGAGCGCATCGAGCGCGTCACTCGGGAGCATTGGGGCGCCCGCCTGCACGCCCTCCGCGCGCAGCTTGGACAGCGCCTTGTGTGCTTCGTACATGAGCAGGGTTATGCTGTTCTCGCCGCCGTTCAGGCCGATCCACTGCCACAGCCTGGCTATGACTGTTTCCGGGCTGTCGTAGCCTTGCTGGCGTATCACCGCGTTGACGTACTCGTCGCTCAGCGGGTCTTGCTCTGCCGCCTGCGCGGTGTTGTTCGTGTCGGTCATGCGGGGATCCTTTGCAGCTTGGCGTCTTGGCGGGACCATGAGGCCATTTCGGGCAGGTTGGCGCGGACCAGTGCCGCCGCCAAAGGCGGGCAGACGCTGTTGCCGCACATGCGGACCTGGGCGTGTTTGGGAAGGCGCCGGCCGTTGATCGTCGGCGCGATGATGTAGTCCTGCGGGAAGCCCTGGGCGGCGTACAGTTCGTGCGGTTCCAGCATTCGCATGCCGATATCCGCGATCTGGTATTCCTGGCCGGCGACGGTCACAAGGCCCATGCGGTCTTTTGTCGGAATGGTGTGCATCGGAACCGCGGCACTCTGATCCTGCCCGCCCTGGCCGTAGTACTTGACCAGGAAGGCGCGGACCTCGCCTATGTGGGTTCCGCCCGCAGTGACAGTGGCCATCGGCTCATCGACGGCGCTGCCGGTGCATTGCCCGCGCAGCTTCACCAAGTTGGAAGTAACCAGGCAGCTATCGGCCTTGGCGGTCAGCGTTTGGGCGGGTTCAGCGACGTCACGCGGGCGGCTCTGCCCGGCACGGCCGCCGCATCCGACCAACTGAGCGGTAATCAGCCCTTGCTGGCCTCCGGTCGTTAGGGTTGGTACCGGAGCAGCAGCAGCTGCGCCGCTATGCCCCGTCGTATTCGTCACCAGGTGCGCCGTGACAAGCGCATGATGGTCCGCAGTAGTGATCGTGTGGGCTGGGCCATCCAGCGGCGCGCCTGCGCCTTCGTAGCCACCGCCGTAGTGCTTTGCCATGAAGGCGGACACAAGGGCATGCTTACCGCCTTGGGCGGTCACCGTGCCCAGGGGGCGGCCGAGGTCCAGCGCCCGGGGTGCCTGGCCCTCGCGCTCGCCGTATCCCATCTGTATCAGGGTGGGCGCAACGACGGCGAAGTGGCCGCCTTTTACCTCGGCGCATTGCGTGCGCAACGGCTCATCGGCGGGGAAATTGCGCTGGGTGGATCCGTTGGCATGTTCGGTCAAGTATGGCGCGACCAACGCCATCCCGTGGCTTGCAGTTACGGTCTTGAGCGGTTCGTGAATGCCGCCGCCCCTGAAGCAGTCGTACACGGTACGGCTGCTGGTGTGGTTGCAGTTCACGATGAAAGGGTCCGCCGCGTCGACAACATACCGCCGGATACCACGGGCGATACGCTTCATGGTGGCTTCGGCCAGGGGGCGGGCACGTTCGAAGATGGAAGGGCAGGGGATAGACCAGTCGATGCAGTCCGCCGCCGTGCGCCAGGGCTGCAAACGACCTTCAAGCACATCCGGCGAAGTGGGGGCGCCATGGGTCGGCGACGGCCACACAATGGGCTGTCCATCGCAGCGGGCGATCAGGAACAGGCGTTTACGAATGGTCGGGGCACCGTAGTCGCAGGCGCGCAGTTCGCGGTGCTCGACGCGGTAGCCCTTTTCTTGCAGCTGGTGAATAAAGGAGCGGAACGTCTTGCCCTTGCGGAGCGGGCACGGCTGGCCGCTTTCCAGTAGAGGTCCCCACGTCCGGAATTCCTCCACGTTCTCCAGCATGATTACGCGGGGGCGGACCAGGGCGGCCCAACGCAGCACCACCCATGCGAGGCCGCGAATTCGCTTTTCGCGCGGTTTGCCGCCCTTCGCCTTGCTGAAATGCTTGCAGTCGGGGCTGAACCACCCGAGGCCAACGGGGCGGCCCTGGGTGACTTCAAGCGGGTCACAATCCCAAACCGATTCGCAGTAATGACGGGTCTGCGGGTGGTTCATGCTGTGCATCGCAATGGCTTCGGCGTCGTGATTGATTGCCACGTCTACGCAGCGGCCCAGTGCCAATTCGATGCCCGTGGAGGCACCGCCACCGCCGGCGAAGTTGTCGATGATGAGTTCTTGATTGATATCCAAGACGAACTGGTCACGGATCATGATTACACTTCCTTCGGACAGGAGTACGGATCACCCGATCCATATAGGGAGGGGCAATGAAGTGGTTGAGTGAGGTTGTGAGCAAAAACAAGGGCTGGGAGAATTTCTTCGCCTTCTTTTTGCTGCTTATGGCGGTAGTAGCTAGTGTTTTCGTAGCGTTATCTGTCTTAGGTTGGACAGAGCTACTTGGCTCTGGGGCCGCTAACTGGGTTCAAGCTTTCGGCTCGATAGCTGCGATATTCGGGGCGGCTTGGCTTGCGGACAGGTCCCATCGCCGTGACCGGGCGGAAAGACATCGCGACCTTCTGTATAAGGAAATTAAGGCGATCAACCGCGTACTGGCTGGTGCGGATCGCGTTCTTATCAACGCGGCAGACCTTGAAACCTCCTTTGCGCATGCGCAGGGTGGTTCTGCAAGCGACCAAGCTGATGAACTAAATTCGCGCATTGAAATGCTGAAAAGCGCCATGGACGAAATTGACGAAGCTAGTGGGATTTGGGTTCAGTGCTATGACACTGTTCAGATGATTCCGCGTGTGGTCGACAAAGCAGCGCAGCTAATCGCGTTGACCGAAGCGCCCGCTAGTCCTGGACCGGCTTTCGGTGAGCAGCGCGACAATGCGATTGCGATGGCCGACATCGCCTACAGGAGCGCATCGCTCACGCTGATTCGGTCCGCATGCACGACCCGCGATATCTGCCGGGCCTTCATCGCGAATCCGAGCGTGGCGGGCATGGCAATGCAGGACAGCGAGTAGGGCTTTATCGTTAGGTACCGAATCGATGAAGGGGGCGGGGAAGGTGCCCTCGCAGTACCGGCAGATGCGCGGTTGCTGGTAGGGCTTGCATGTCGTCTTCATGCGGCGTCCCCTTTGCCCTCTCCCAGCACCCAGCGCAGTGCTGCCGCATATTCACCGGTGGCTTGCGCCAATTCGGCCTGGATTTCTTTGCGGGACTTGACGCGGGGGCGGTCTCCCATGATGGCGGCCTGCTTGCGGCTTCGTTCGTGGGGCTTGGCGCCGTGGCCGGCGGCGACCAGTTCGGACACCTTCGCGCGCTGTTCGTCGGGCGCCAGCTTCGCCAGGGCTTTAACGTGCGTTAGCGTTATCTGGCCCGCTTCGACGGCGTTCTGTACGACCTTGGGGCAGTCCAGCAACGCCAGCGTGTCGCGCACCGTCGTCACCGTGCAGTTGTAGATAACGGCGATTTGATCCTCGCCTTTTCCAAGCGCCAGGTGTCGCCGCATTTTCTCGGCACGGCCAAGAGGCGTGTCGGCGGTGCGGGCTTCGTTCTCGCTAACGATGGCATCCAGCGCATCCTGGCGCTTGCCGTTGTAGACGATGCCAGGGACCAGGCGCTCTGCAACTCCGCGCTCACGTCGCCACGTGTTGGCGAGGATGGCGGCCTTGACACGCTGGCGCCCGAACACCACTTCGGTTTCGCCGGTCTCCGGGTTCTTCGACACGCCGATGGGTTCGATTACGCCCTGGTAGTCGATGTTGCGGGCCATCGCCTCATCTACGGGCAGATTCACTCGGGGGTCATAGAGGGGGCTGGATTCATCAGTGACCAGCGTCAGCTTGGCCGGATCGAAGGTGAGCAGATTGCTTTGGCCATCCGCACCGTAGACGTCTTTAGATTTCTTTGCCATTTCGTTTCCAGATAATCAAATTCGCTTTTCGCCGCCCAGCGCGTTCACCAGTTCAGCCAGGAGCTTTGCGAGTTCGCCCGTCATGAGCGTCATGTCTGAATCAAATTCTTCATCGTCGTTGGACGCGGCGGCTTCATTGCCTTCCTTCAGCACGTCCAGAGGCGAAACGCGTTTGATATCCAGGCCCTCGGTCAGGACAAACGAAATCCGGTCCGCCCAGGTCATGGCGAGGCGGGTGCATTGCTTGCCTGACTGGATATGGCGCCCAACGTCTTCGGCGTCGATGGAATGCTTGATGTAGCGGATGGCCGAACCGCTTTCGCCGGACGACCGGAGTTCGGTGTCCTGGTCGATGCTGAAGTTGTCGGGGGCTTCGTCTTGGGCCAGCCAGCCGGTCATTGCCGACGCGGGCGACTGCGCGACGTACAGGTTTTCCAACGGGAAGGGCTCAATGCACTTGGCGAGGATTCCGATTACTTCGTCAGCCCGGGCGGACGCGGCTGCGTCAATCACAAGCCAGTGATTCAGCGGGTCGATCCACACGCGGGTATCGCGGTAGATGCTGAACGCACGGGGCAAAAGCTCGTCGGTGACGCGCTCCTTTATTTCCTTCATCTGCTTGCGCCCGGGCTTGTAGCCTTGCTGCTCTTCGATTTCCTGGGCGCGGAACTTGGCCACTTGGTTGATGACCGTGACAGGCAGCAGCTTCTTTTCGGAACGCAGCGACAACAGGACTTGCCCATTCACGACGTGGGCCAAGCCGCCGTTCTCGCGGGGCGGCACCCATCCGATGGACTGCATTTCGAGGTTATTGCCGGCTTGGGATGCCTGGCGCGCAAGCGCGGCCTCCAGTGCTTCGCCGTGGAGCGGCCAAGCGGCGGACAAGCGGTAGATCTTCAGGTTTCTGAACCACATTTTGGAAACTCCAGTGCAAAGGGGGGTAGGCGTTTACGGACGGATCGGAGGGAATCGGTCGGGCGACTGGCGGTTGATCGCACGGCCGGCGTTGCGCACGCCCTTCCAGATGTTGCAGATGGTCCCGCGCGAGATATGGAACTGCGCCGCCAGGTCATAGACGCTGACGAAACCGCGCATGGCGTTGATGTAGTCGATGTGTTCGTCACCCAACGGGTGGCCCTTTGGGGGCGGCGTCGGTGTTTCGAATTCGGGATGGAGGAAGGGTGCAGGGGGCGCGACCGGGGGCGCCCACCCGGCGCGGTCGCGCACCACAAAATCGATTCCGTTCATATCGCCAAGTTCAGGAGCCAGCCGAGGATCTGGCGGCCGAAGAGAACGAACGCCGCGAAGCTGATGCCGGCGGCCCAGGCCCACACAGGGGGAATGTCCGCGTCCTCGCTCCAGTTGCCCCGGCCTGCGTGGTCTCGCGGGGCGATGAGGTTGGTCAGCTTGCACACCGCTTGCGTGATGGACGGCAGCTTGCGGCGGCGCGCGGCAGGCGCGGATGCAGTGATTGCGTTCATGTTGCTTTCCAGGGATCGGCCGCGACATAGCGGCGGTTGAGGTATTCGCAGGCGGGGACCAGGGCCACCGCCGCCAAGGCGAGCAGGGCCAGGCCCCACCAGATGGCGGGGATGGTTGAAGGCATGGTGATTTGCGCGAACGCGCGGTGATGGGCTTTGGAGAGCAGGCCGGAGGCCCGGTTAATCCCTGAAAGTCACTTTCAGCGTCGGTGACGTTGCGACGCCGGCCCACTCTCCAAAGCCGCCCCGGCGGTGCGGGGCTGGCGGGGTGCTACTTGCTGATGTTGCTGCCGAAGTTGAAGACGTCGATCAATTCTTCGATGAAGCGGACGATCATTGCGACCATGGTGAAAGCTCCGGTGTAGGGTGATGAGGGATCAGGTAGCGCCTGCCGATACCCCGCACGCGGGGCATAAGCCGGGACTGTCAGTAGCGGCAGGGGAGTACGACTCCGGCGCCACCTTCAAATTCAAATCGGACGGCTGCGGTGCTTTCTGCTGCCGCCAATAGCCGGGCGGCCGGTAGCGCGGAAATCAGCCGCAAATAATTTTCTTGGAATCGGTAAGTGGTGCCGTTTGCGCGGAGATCGATGTAGCGGCTCAACGTCCCGATGCCATCGCAGCAGGGGCATTCTTTAGCATTGGAGTCGTTGCGGTCGGTCGACGTCCGAATATCGCCTTCCCCTTTGCATTCTTTGCAGTCGTACTCGTGTGATCCGTGTTCAAACCGCCCCTCACCGTCACATTCGTCGCATTCTTTGGAGCGGACGAAGCCCGTCCGGTCGCAGTGTCCGCATTTCTGCGGTGCCTCAGCGGGAAATACGATTTGCAGTTCGACCTTGTTTGCCAGCGTCTGCGCAAGGAGGGTAGGTATGCGGCCGGCGATGACCTTGTCAGGCGGCGGGTAGTCGGTGCCCTGCATGTCGTCTAGCTGGATCGCGATGTAGCCATTGCAGGCAGTGGCTTTGCCGTCTTCTTTCCAAGGAAAGTTCAAGTATTTCCGTGGGTCATCTTTCCCGCAGAATGCCTTCAGATTGATCATGGGGTCATTTCCTCAGTGCTGGGGTTGACGGGGAGGGCGCGGGACAGCTACCAGCGTGCCGTAGTCGTCCATGACTGCGTTGCAGAGCATCGGCGTACCCCAATCCGGTGTTGTTTCCCAGGCGCACCAGTAGCGGCGGTCGTAATACTTGCGGTTGCCGAAGACGCCGCCGGGCGTTTCGTCCATGTAGCAGCCGCCTACGTGATCGTGTGTTTCGATGGTGGGCATTGCGACGTTCCGGCGTCAGTCGTCGTACTGCTCGGAAGCAGCCGATTCCACGTCGTCCGCATCCATGTCGAATTCGAGGCGCGTGCGGCCGACGTAGAGGGCGAGCAGGGTGGCTTCGAATCCGCCGACAGCATTGGGTAGGCTCCCAGGAGTGATTTGCTTGCCGCCCAGCTTCATCGAATAGCAGCGGCCCTCCTTATCGAAATCAAGTCTGTAATCTGCGGCGTACTTCTTGGTCTCGCTGGTTCCGGTGCCGTAAAGGCTCCCTTTGTTTTTTTCGCGATCAAGGTAGATGTGCGAGAACCCGTACTGTTGCTCAAAGAGCGCGTAAAACGCCTCGCGTTCCTCGACGTGCAAGCCGTGTCGCGCATCCTCCATCAGCTGGGACAGCTTGACTGTGGCGGGTACGTCGGGCATCACGCTAGCGACAGCCTTCTCCAGCGCGGTGTTTAGCGCGGCTGCGTTCTGGCCGTGAACCGCATTGCGCAGAACTCCATTCAATACGTGCTGGAACTTGGCGACATCGGCTATTTCGATGCCGTGGGGCATTGCGCCCGCAAGTTGTTCCTTAAGGGCGGTGCGGAAAGTGCTGCGGTAGCCCGTGGCGTCATCAATGGCGCTGGTGATTGCTCCGATGATGTGCTTGTCCAGAATGGGCTGGAGCTTTTCGGGGGCGAGTGCCTGGGCCAGTGCTGCTTCCAGGTCGATGCTGATCTTCAATTCCATAGGGCGGTTCCTTTGCGCGGGCATGCGCTTGGGTGTGGGAGAGCTTCGGTAAGCGCTGACTCGCAGCGCTGGCCGAAACCCGCTTTTCAACGGAATCGGAGTTCATGCCGGGGTTATCGTCGCCACGCCCGGCTGGGCGTTGCTTGGCAGTTGAAGCCCAAGCACACAGGGTCCGGGGGCGCGCTGGCGCCTGGCTGTCCTGTTTCGCCCGTCCTCCCTTCTCGGGGGCGGGCGGCCTAAGTTGTTAAAGAGCAGTTTTTGCCTTCCCCGGTCCGACTTTGTGGCGGTGATGTCTTCTCGCGCGGTACGAGGCCGAGGGCTTGTTGCGGCGCTGAGTTGGCAGCGCATGGATGAACAATAGCAATACTTTGCTAGCTCGGTCAAGCAAAACTTTGCTATCGAGGCCGCGCGGGATGTGCTGGGTTACCATCAAGGAATTCTTTTGTTACTTCGGATGAGAAAATGAAGAATTGGACTTTTGCCGCGAGCCTGTCGTTGATAACGTTGGCCGGATGCGCTCAGCAAAAACCCGTTCGCTCGGATCCACCGAGTGCTCAACTCGTGACGGCCGACAAGGGCTACATCGACGAAAGCTTGAATTCGGTGAAGAACTCTTTGAAGGATCCTGATTCTGCCAAGTTCTACGGCATCTACGCGACGCAAAAGCCTAACCAAACGAAGCCCAGTATTTGCGGATATGTGAACGCCAAAAACAGCTACGGCGGCTACACAGGTAAGAAGCCGTTCCTCGCAACTCCCGGGTACGTAGCGCTTTGGGGCGATATGGTGATCGGAGGCAGGTCGGTGGCCTCGGATGTCATCATTGGCAATTGCACACTCGCCTATGGACAACCACCAAAACCAAACCAGGATGTGGAGTACCGTTGAGGACGGTTCGCATGAGAGGATGCTGGAATGGGAATCGCCACACGTCGTCGCTTCGCAGCCGTAACGCTCATTGCAGCGTGGTGGCACGCCGGCGGCATCGCAGCGACAGTTCCTGCTGTGGTTGCTCAGCAGTGCATTGATCTAGCCGCGGCGCACCAGATCGTGGCCGGGTCGAGGAATGTGAGGCTTTATCCAGACCAGGCACTTGCTCAGATGAAGGCGGACAAGTCGTTCAAGTTCTCTGAAGCCGAGCTCAAGGGCATCGTGAACAACGTGTACTTCGGCGGCGCGAGCGACATCGGTCAGCCCATGGCCGTCTATCAGGCGGTCTATGACGCGTGTCGGAAGGGAGGCGCAGATCCGCGCTGGAAGCCGCTGCAATAAAAAGCCACCCGGAGGTGGCTTGGTCTTTTGGGCAAATCCGTCTCGCAGATGCCCGGACGAATAGGCAAATCATCAGGCGGCTACAGCCAGGTCCTCTAAGGTGCGGTAGGGAACGACTTGTGCCGAACCTGCTAGGAGTGAGGCGGCTTGCTTCCAATCTTCTGAATTCGCTGCTTCCAAGATGACCAATCGGTTGCTTGCCCGCGGATCAGAACGCTCTTTGAGATCCGAGAGTTTACCAAAGCACTGATAAACAAATCCCCAATCGGGCCGACCTTCATCATCAAGACCGATAGGCTGTACCGCCTGCACGAAACGGTCGCGTGCAATGCCAAACGGGAACTCTAACTGGTGGCCGGAAGAGCCTTCAACCTTGAACTTCGCGATGATTTTTTCGGCCCCGACAATGCGCGTCATAGCTTTCTGAATCAAAGTCGAGAAACGCTCCTGATGGGAGCGAGGCTGCCATGCCTCCACTTTCGACGCCAAGGTCACGGCCAGGCTTGTTGCTTCCCATAGCGCTGGGCGGAGCTGTCGAAGGTCTCCACTTGCGACTATTTCCCAATCACTGGTCAACTCGGCAAGATGATTTCCTGGGATCTTTTGCATCGACTTCAGACGATTCGGATTTAGACGAACTCCGCGCGAAGTTAAGTTATCCGCAGTCGCATGGCCATCAGTTAAGAAGAACCGGTCGTCACTCTCGCTCAGCAAATAAAAGCTGATGTGCTCACCGTCGCCAGCAAGCGTCGCCGGGGAATGAATGCGTAACGCGTGCTCACCCACGGCTTGGCAGTCCCAGCCAGTAGCAGATGCAAGTTGTGCGCAGTTCATTTGAAAAAATCTCCGGTCGTATTCAGCAGCGGATGTGTCACGTTGCCGTTAAGGACAACGTTACATTCCTTGGCAAAAGTCATCACCAAGTCGACAACGTCCATTATCGGTGGTTCCACTGGCTCTGCATATCCGTACGAGCCCACCCAAATGTGCCGATGTGTTGCGCATGTTAGGCGCTGCCCGAAGAACGGGCGCCCGACGCCGACATTGTTTGAGTGTGGAGTGTCTGACGTGTCCAGAGCGGCGACCCGGTGCGGTGTGCATAAGAGAGCCGCATCGAACTTTGCAGGTTTAAGTACCGAAGATCGGCCAATAGTGATTGTTCTATGAGCCCTATACTTCGCGATGAAGCGCACAGCATAGGGAAACAGGGTTCCTACCTGCACTCCACTGTCAAAAGAAAAGCGCTCGCCACCCTTCGTTCCGGCCTCAGGGATCCATCGGAATTCCCTGATGACCATCTTGTCGGAACGAGCTAAGAGTTCGGCAACCTCTTGTTCTGTCATGCGATTTGGCGTGCGTTGTTTTTCGGGAGATTAAGCGGCAGCATCGTGGCTAATCTAGAGCAATCTGTCATCCACTCCATTCCTGAGATCATAGGGCGACCAAAGAATGCGTCCGACGATTCGTACGTCCTGCCCGTTGTCCAGGTTGAGGGCAAAGGGCGGATGGGCTGGGTTCAGCGATTTGGCCAGCAGTGTTCCATCTCGCTCGCGCTGAATGCACTTCACCACCATCTTGCCGCCCAGGTTGATTGCGTATACGGTGCGCGGGTCGATCCTGCGTACATCCGTCACCGGATCTTCAAAGAACAGCATCGGCCCTTTGTTGCGAATAATTGGCTCCATGCTGTCACCATCTGCGTACACAACCTTCATGCGCTCGATGGGTAGCTTCAAGGACTCCAAGAAGGACCGGCGGAACAGGATCTCTCCAATTTCGGTCTCTTCGTAGTTCTCGATGCCCAAGTGGCCTGCCGCAAGGCGGACGTCCAGTTCAGGTATGGGCATGAACTCTTGATCTTTGGCCGAGTAACCGGCGCGCGCCACATGGCCAATGTTCGGCGCACGGCTGAGCCGCGTTGGATTGCCGCCAATCCCCGGCTGGTATGAAGCGGACGGCGAGTCGGAGGCGCCCCGCATTGGGAACTCATCACTCGCCGAGTCCATGTCGGTGAGGCTGCCGCGTTTGACCGCTGGCCGGCCCGTCGAAGACGCCTCGCCAGCGGGGCGGAGCAAATCCCACGGATCAACACCATAAACCACCGCCAGGGCCTCTACTTCGCCGAACTTGGCCGAGGGCACCTTTCCGCTTTTGCTAGGCTGCCGCCTGCTGGGATTCAGGTACAGGCTGATCGTCGTCTGACCGATCCCGGACAATTTCGCTAACGACGCTTGTGTATGGCCGGCCTTTTCCATAAGGCTGGCGAGGTTACTAGCGAGGATGTCGTTCAGTGTTGGCTTGCTCATGCGCGGAGTGTGCAATTTCTTGCTAGCAAAGTGTTGCTTGATCGAATAGCAAAACTTTGCTAAGGTGCGTTTATGAACACACCACTCGACCAAGATATTCGGAGCCGGCTACTCGCCCGTCGGGGTGAATGGCCCGCCATCGCCGCCTCGTCCGGCGTCTCACATTCGTGGATCTCCAAGTTTGTGCGGGGCCAGATACCGAACCCCGGCTACACGACGCTGACTCGTCTTGGCGCGTGCCTGGGTATCCGCGGCTTGCGCCGCGCCGTTGCTGCCGCCGATGCCGCAGCAGTGATCGCCGAAGAGGCGAGGGCGGCATGACATCAATGCACCGTGACCGAATGCGTGCAGATCTTCTTCAACCGGAGCACCGCCGTGTATAGCCACCGATCAGATAGCGGGGTTTCATCGTGTCCCGCTAAGGTAGGAGCTGCGACTTGCGCTGCGCTTTCGTGGCGGGGGCGGGTCTCCAAATCTATAGGTCTGTTTGCATTTTGGGCATGTCGCAAATGTGTGATTCGAGCCATTGAATTGGAGTATCGACTTCACCGAATCGTTATCCAAGCAGCCGGGACAAAGGTGATGCTCGGGTTCAGCTCCGCGGGCCGCTTCTTTCACTCGAAGGGCATAGGTGCCCGGGTAGGGTTCGACCAAGTCGTAGCGGTCTCGCTCGGCACGGCGTCTTTCAAATTCTCGAACTTGGTCTTCAAGCTGGTGTACGCGAGCCAGCAACGCGCGCTCGCGCTCGGTGGCTTGAACTCCATCCTTCTGCATGGCGATTACCTCAGCCCCAAGCTGTATGAGCTGGCCATTCAGTTCATTGGTGGCCGAAACGATCTTCGCCTCATCCAACGTTTGTGCAGCCGTACGAATCAGACCGACAGCCTGTGCGGCCGCGGTAAGCGCGCTCATGACGTCCATAAGAGTTCCCCCAACGTAGAAAAGGGTGGCGTAGGAACCCCCGATTCTACGTTGCGCGGGAACGCTGGCGAGAAGGGCGCATGACGGAATCAATGCACCGAACCCAATCGCGTTTGGCAGCCGCTGAACAGGAGCCCTCCCATGCATAACATCTACGTCCGCTTCGTGCTGTGGCTGATTCGGCCTGCTGTTAAGCGCATTGCAGACGAGCGTGTCGCGGCGTCGATGCGAACGGGGGGCGCACTTTGGAAATTGGGTGCCGTCCTTGATGGTCTCCGAGTTCCGGGTGGCATCGTCGTCGGTTCGGGGTCGCCGACGGGCGGGGCTCCCTGGAACAGCGCACTTGCCGACGCGGTGGCCGCGGAAGTTATGCGGGAGGCTGGGCGTCGGCAATCTCCGTCATTACCGGAAAGCCGCCAAGCGAATCCTGAAGCAGCCTCACAACCTCGTACCAACCATCCTTCGTACTTGGCGATAGGTCCAACGGGCTTCCGGGTACAGCCATACCCGAGTACAGGCGAGACAGCATCCCCTTTAGCCGAGCTTGATCGGGGTGCGTCATGACGATCGCCACTACAGCAATTTTTAGCGCATTGGCCATCGCCAGAGCACGTTGGGCGTCCGCAAGTGCTTGTTCTTCCATGGTCAGCCCTCTCCTTATCGGGGCGAGTGTCTTGTGTGAGAGCAACCATTCTAAGGGGCTGACCACCCTTCTTCAGGAGAGAGCGCATGTATAGCGCCAAGACGCCGGCATTGCCGGCACCGCAGCCGGCAGCACCGGCCAAGCCTTGCGACAAGGTCCAGATCGGACCGTTGGACGAATAGGTCGTTTGTTGTTCTTCCATGCGGCGAATCGTAAAGCCGCAGCTTTGCAATAGATACGTTCAGGAATTCATGAAATGAACATCACCACTGCGGCCGACTTGACGGTGCATGAATACAAGGGTGGCAGCGAGTCGCTGGGTCCGCTGGTCGGCATGTCAGCGGCTGTGCTTCGCAACAAGGTCAACCCGAACAACACCACGCATCACCTCACGCTTGCTGAAGCTGACCGCGTTGTACGGATGACGGGTGACGCGCGAATCTTGGCTGCGTTTGCGCACAGCAACGGCTATCTGCTCGTCAAAGCCCCGGAGAACTGCGCCGAAAGCGACGTTTCCGTGTTGGAGCAGGTGGCCGCGCTGATGGTTGCCCACGGCTCCTTTGGTCAGGAGGTCTACGACGCTTTGGCTGATGGAGGTGTCGATCAGCAAGAAATGATGCGCGTGAATGCGGCCGGCCGTGCCCTGATGGAAGCGGTGGCTGGTGTGGCGCGCCGCCTTAGCGGGATGGCCGACCAATGATGCAGCGTGGAACTTCTGGTGTACCCGTGCGGGCGCGTATCGCGTCCACGGAGCGTAAGGGGGCGGCGCTGTCGCGCGCGGCTGCAATGATGTGCAACGGCGCGAAGTTCCAGCGGTGGGTTGTTTCCCGCGTTGGCGCCGCCCCCGAGGGCGTGTCGGCCCAGCAGCACGCCGCGCAGTATGTGCGCGATATGTGCGGCATTACCAGCCGCGCGGACCTGGACCACAACGCCGGCGCGGCCACGCTCTTTCAT
>Ga0308165_1003920_pt1 | contig 15353 bp, 10 predicted proteins | sample PhyWR2_FD_201032 | JGI IMG/M metagenome (GOLD analysis project Ga0308165, IMG submission 201032) | Phyllosphere microbial communities from UC Gill Tract Community Farm, Albany, California, United States - DLSLW.R2 | ecosystem: Host-associated > Plants > Phyllosphere > Unclassified | place: USA...
GCGTTATTCACCGTATCCACAGTGATCCCAAATTTCGACGAGGTAGCCGAACGGTTTCCGGCCCTGTCGATTGAATAAGCCTGGAATTCATACAGCTTGTTGTAGTTGGTCGTCACTGGGTATGACCATGCGCCATTCGCAGCCGCAACCGCCGAGCCATAAGTTCCACCGGTTGCCGGGTCGATGATATACACCACGCTGCCCGCTTCCGCTGTCCCGCGTAAATCCAGGCCACGGTCGTTGGTTACGCCACCGTTGCCCACCAGGCCGTTATAGACACCGCCCTGAACATCGTCGAAAGAGCCGAGGATAACCGGTGCGTTGTTCACCGTATCCACGTTGATCGAATAGGTCTCAGATTTACCCGACACGTTACCCAGATCGTCTTTCGCAATGGTGTAGAACATATGCGGACGACCGGCAGCTGTGTCAGCAACCGCATGCTCCCAGGTCCAGTTACCTTTCGCATCAGTTTTCACCGTATCCAGCACCGCGTTGTTATACGCGTTGTAGATATACACGACGCTGTTTGGCTCAGCGGTTCCGCGCAGCTGCATATTACCGTCGTTGCTCAGCCCACCGTCTGGCACCAGGCCGTTATAGATGCCGCCTTCCACGTCATCGTACGCCCCCAGAATGATCGGAGCTGCAGCGCGGGTATCCACTTCCAGACCGTAGTGGTTGGATTCGCCAGAGACGTTGCCCGCCGCATCCTGTGACGTCACGTAGAAGTCATGTTTCGCATCTGCCAGCGCAGGCGATGTCCACGTCCAGTTACCGTCCGCATCGGCATACACCGAAGCGATTGGCGTTTTGCTGTCCGAACCATAGATTGTCACCAGGCTGTTTTTCTCAGCCGTACCGCGCAGTTCTGGCGTGGTGTCGCGTGAACGACCGCCATCGACGATCAGCGTATCCGCATCGTCATACATGCCGGTAATGGTCGGCGCCGTTGGCGCATCGGTATCAATCGTCAGATCCCACGGCGCGGTTGGTGCGCTTTTCACACCGGTCGGGCTCTGGAATACCGCGCTCAGAGACAGCTCGGTGCCGTTGTTCTGCGGTGGCAGCGTGTAGTTCCAGGTGCCGTCATTGCCTACGGTCACAGAATTAACAAGCGTGGTGCCGTCGTAAATGAACACGGTATCGCCCGCACGGCCAGTACCGTGCAGCGTTGGCGTGGTGTCATCGGTCACCGCCGGGTTCGCCAGGTCGCCCTGCACCAGACCCACATCGTCGGCGATGCGATCCAGCGTCCCTGTCGGAATGCTGGTGTCCAGCGTCAGCTCAAACGGTGCGGTAGGCGCACTGTCACCCGTTCCCGGATCTTCCGTCGCGGTGATCTGATATGTCCCATCCGCGCTCAGCGCAGGGGTGATGGTCAGCTGCCAGCTACCGGTTACCGCATCCGCACGTACGCTATCGATATAATTGCCGTCAACGTACACCTTCACCAGTGCGCCCGGCGTCGCGCGGCCCACCACCGTTGGGGTCGTGTCATCGGTGTGGCTGCCGCTGCCCAGATTGCCGGTAATGGCACCTTCATCATCCACGACGTGGCTGATGGATACGCCGTTACCGCTGGTGTCCACGATGAAGTGGATCGGGTCGGACGCAGGGCCGACGTTACCCGCTTTGTCTTCAATCGAGACTTTCCAGGTGTAGTCACCGTCCGCCAGCGCAGGTGCCGGGGTGTAGCTCCAGTTACCGCTGCCATCGACAGGAACGCGCACGGTAGTGCCATTACCGAGATCGATAATAGCGGTACCGCCCGCTTCACCTTTACCACGGTAGGTTGGGGTGTTGTCATCGGTGGTGTCGTTGTTACCAATCAGACCTGGCGTACCGAAGTCGTCCCACAGTTCCACGTCAGCCGCTTCGCCTGGTGCGACGGAGTCCACAATAATGACCCACTCGCCGGTTTCCGGGCTGCGGTTGCCGGTCACATCTTCTGCGACCGCGCGGAAGCGGTGCTCGCCCTGCGCCAGCGCCGAATCAAACTCAATGGTCCAGCGTCCACCGGTGACCACCGCGCTGCCGATTGGGTTCGGGTTCGCGCCGTCATACAGATAGACGGTGGTGCCATCCTGCGCGGTACCGGTAATAACCGGACGATCGTCATTCGTGATGCCACCGTTCTGTACCGTGCCAACGTGTGATTCGACATCGTCAATCACATCGGTGATTGCCGGAGCCGTTGGAATACCGCCCGCCAGCAGGTCAAAGGAGAACGCATCAGAAGGATCCGAACGCAGACCCGCTTTGTCTTCGGCGACCACTTTCACGTCATAATGGCCGTTCGCCAGCCCCAGCGGCGGCGTCCAGGTCCAGGTACCTTCATCGGTGGCGCGAACGGAAGCAACTTCACGGCCATTGACGATGATGTACACCAGGCTGTTCTCTTCGGCAGAACCCGCAAAGGTCGGGGTGCTGTCGTCAGTGATATCGCCGTTTTGCAGATAACCTGTTTGCTGACCCGCGTCGTCAAAGACGGTGTCGATAGTCGGTTTCACCGGTGGCGTGGTGTCAACGATAAAGCCGATCGGATCGGACGGTTCGCTGGTGTTACCCGCGGGATCGGTGATGACCACCACGGCTTCATGCTCGCCTTCTGCCAGTGGATTTTCTGGTGTGACTTCCCATTTACCGTCTTCACCCACGATCGCGGTACCCACCACTTCATCGTCGATGATCAGTTCTACGGTTTCACCCGGCACAGCGCCTTCGCCGCTGAATACCGGCTGGGTATCATCGGTCACATCGCCGTTATTAATTGGGCCGATAACCGGACCCTGATCGTCTTCAACGTCACCAATGATCGGTTTCACTGGCGCTTCGGTGTCAATCACCAGCTTCCAGGGATCGGTTGGCGCGCTTTCAACACCCGTTGGGCCACGGAATACCACACTCACATCCAGCGCGGCACCGTTCGTTTGTTCAGGCAGGGTATATTCCCAGCGGCCATCAGCGCCCACGGTTACGGAGCTAATAATGTCGCTGCCATTACGTACGAAAACGATGTCACCTGGACGGCCCGTACCGTGCAGGGTTGGCGTGGTGTCATCCGTCACCGCCGGATTCGGCAGGTCACCCTGATAGCGACCAACGTCATCCGATACGCGATCGAACGTCCCGGTCGGAACAACGGTATCGATGGTCAGCAGGAATGGACGTGTCGGAGGTGGAATTTCACCAGGACCGCTGAATTCCCCTGCCGTAATTTCATAGGTTTTACCCGACTCCAGCGCAGGGTTGATCTCAATGGCCCACGCACCGGTCGTTGGGTCGGCAGTCATCGTACCCACCGCTTCCCCGTCAACATACAGCGTCACCAGAGAGCCAGGCGTTGCCGTCCCCACGATAACCGGTTTAAGGTCATCCGTGCTGCTGCCGCTGGCCAGCGGGTTGGTCAACGTGCCGGTATTATCTTCCGCGTGGCTGATGGATACCGCATTACCCACGGTGTCGACGATAAAGGTCACTGGCGCGGTGGCTTCACCACGGTTACCCGCAGCATCTTCCAGCGCCACAGACCAGCTATAGGTTCCGTCCGCCAGCGCAGGGGCAGGCGTCCAGCTCCAGTTACCTTCTGCATTGACGGGTACGCGAACGCTCTGCCCGTCACCGAGGTCGATCACAGCCGTCATGCCCGGCTCACCCTTACCGCTAATGGTCGGGGTGTTATCTTCGCTGATATCGTTATTGTTAATTTCACGCGGGAACTGATAGTCGTTCCACAGTAAAACGTCGGTCGGCAGCGGCGGCAGTGTCGCCACAGCAGCGATGTTTGGCTCAGTATTGTTGTTAGAAGCGATGGTCTTTTTCATACTCTATTTCCAACTATATTCTGTTTATGTTCGGGAAAATCCCTGGATTAAAAAAACGGCTAAACGTTTTTACTTTCCGGAGGCGCCTTAAAGGCGCCTCCGTTTCCTGATATCAATTAGTGGTTCTGCAGCGTGACCGTCACTCCCATCTGAACGAGGATTTCGGTATTCAGGCTTTCCATCTGGAAGGACTGATACTCCACTCCGCCAACGTTAACCGTGCCACCGTCTGTCCAGTTGCCCGGGTCTATATCGTTTGGCAACAGGTCGCTGAGATTGACCCGATCGCCTGCATCGCCCTTCACCATCAACTGGTTGAAGTCGTTATCGTGGAACAGGTTCTGTGTGGCGTTCTCCAGCACATCGCCCGCGCTCAGCGTCAGGGTGTTGTTACCTGTTCCCGTTATGTCGAACACTTCCATTGACTGGATTTTGTTGGTCAGCGCGCTCATATCGAGATGCTGATCCGCACCCAACAGCTTCAGCGTGTCCGTCCCTTCTCCCCCCTGGATCACCGCGTCGGTCAGGCTGGCCACGTCACTCACCTGATAGAGGTTGTCCGCCGCGTCGCCATACCAGACATCGCCCTGGTTATCCGCCAGGAATTCACCCGGCGTGACGGTTTTCGCCGTGCCGCTCACCACCAGGTTATCGATACTGAAACCAAACCCGGTGCTGCCCGGCTGCTCCTGATGGTGAATTTCCATCCGGTAAACCGGCGTATCATCCGAGCTGGTGAACGACACCTGGACGTTACGGTTGCTGATCGGCGCGTTCACAGGCTGAGAACCAATCACATTGCCGTTGATGTCATAGAACGTCACCACCGTAGACGGACCCGCAAATCTCGGGTTGAAATCGAAATCGACGGTTCTGGCGCCATACTGGAAGTCGACAAACATGCTGGCTTCCATCCCGCCATCTGTTGACGAACTGAACAGGTACAGGCTGTTTGTGCTTCCCGCCCCGATGGTCTGTCTGTCGAATTCGTAGTCAGCCGTACTGGTATCCGTCGTGTGTGAGAAACGCATTCCGTGCACCCACTGGCCCGCATTGATCGCCGTAAACTCATCCGCTGATTCAAAGCTGTTGGTGCTGGTGAAGTCGCTGGTACGGTATTTCGAGCTGTTACCCGCCGCGTCCACAATGGCTGCCCCGACCGGAATATCGGTATAACCGCCCGGCGGCAGGCTCAGCGTCACGTTACCGTTCGCGATATCCGCTGCCGTCAGCGTGTGCGTGACAGAGACATCTCCGACCTTCACCAGAACCGAATCACCCGCCGTCACGTTGCTGCCCGGCAGCGTGACGGTGACATCGTTACCGCTCCGCACCACGTCGGTCGGGGCGTCCGGTGCAACCTGATCCACCACCACGTTCTGCGACGACTCGGTGTAGTTACCTGCCGCATCAACAACACGGGTCAAAATGGTCCAGTCAGCGCTGTGGCCCTGCGTGTCCACATAGGCCCACTTATCGCCGTCGACCAGTGCTTCCTGCCAGGTCGCACCGCCATCAACGGAGACAAGGACTTTGTCGCCCGCGTCCAGCGCAGCCGAGAGATGGCCGGTGACCAGGCTGCCAGGGCCGCTGTTATTGGTGATGAAGTCCGCATCGCTCACGCCGGAGTCTTTGCTCAGGCCGTCAGCCACCGCACTGGCCGTTGGCGCTTCGGTATCAATGGTGATTTTCCAGGAATCGCTCGGTGCGCTTCTGACGCCCGTCGGGCTCTGGAACACCACGTTCATATCCAGCTCTGTACCGTTATTCTGCGGCGGTAACGTGTAGTTCCAGCTGCCGTCAGGCCCGACGATGACGGAGTCGATCAGGGTCGTACCGTCGTAAATAAACACCCGGTCACCCGCCACACCGGTACCGCGCAGGGTCGGGGTGGTATCGTCGGTCACAGACGGGTTCGCCAGATCGCCCTGAACCAGGCCGACATCATCCGCTATACCGTCCAGGGTGCCGGTCGGAATGCGGGTATCGAGCGTCAGCTCAAACGGTGCGGTTTGTGGACCGTCACCGGTGCCGGTGTTTTCACTGGCAGTGATCTGATATGTGCCGTCGGCCGACAGCGCCGGGCTGATGGTGTACTGCCATTGACCCGTGGTCGGATCGGCCACCACGCTGTCAACCACGTTTCCGTCAACGTAGACTTTCACAATGGCACCAGGCGTAGCGCGGCCCACAACGGTTGGCGTCGTGTCATCAGTGTGGCTGCCGCTGGCCAGGTTGCCCTGAATGCCACCTTCATCATCCACAACGTGGCTAATCGAAATCCCGTTTCCGCTGGTATCCACGATGAAGTGGATAGGGTCGGATGCAGGTCCGACGTTGCCCGCCTTGTCTTCAATCGAGACTTGCCAGGTGTAGTCGCCGTCCGCCAGTGCAGGCGCCGGGGTGTAGCTCCAGTTGCCGCTGGCATCAACCGGTACACGCACGGTGGTGCCATCGCCCAGGTCGATAATCGCCGTACCGCCCGCTTCGCCCTTACCCCGGTAGGTCGGAGTGTTGTCATCGGTCGTACCGTTGTCGGCGATAATCCCCGGCGTGCCGAAGTCGTCCCACAGTTCAACGTCTGTCGCCTCGCCCGGCGCGACGGAATCAATGTTGATGACCCACTCGCCCGTTTCCGGGCTGCGGTTGCCGGTACCGTCTTCCGCTACCGCACGGAAGCGGTGCTCGCCCTGCGCCAGCGGCGTACTAAATTCAATTTTCCACTGTCCACCCGTTACCACTGCACTGCCGATCGGGTCCGGGTTCGCGCCGTCGTACAGGTAAACGGTGGTACCGTCCTGACCGGTCCCCACGATAGTTGGGCGGTCGTCGTTGGTGGTACCGTTTTGCTGTACGGTGCCGGTGTGAGACTCAACATCGTCAATCACATCGGTAATTGCCGGCGCTGTAGGGACACCGCCCACCTGCACGTTAAAGTTAAAGTCCTCAGACGACTCAGAGCGCAGGCCAGCCTGATCCTCCGCAACAACGCGGACGTTATACGGACCGTTAGCCAACCCCGGAGACGGTTCCCAGGTCCAGGAGCCGGTTTCGGTGGCGCGCACGGAATCCACCACGTTCTCGTTGACGATGATGTAAACGAGGCTATTTTCTTCAGCCGTACCGCTGAAGGTTGGCGTGTTGTCATCGGTGGTTTCACCTGCCGCCAGGTTGCCGGTTCTGTCGCCAACGTTATCGAAAACGGTATCGATGGTCGGTTGTGCCGGTGGCGTAGTGTCAACGATAAAGCCGATAGGATCCGACGGTTCGCTGGCGTTGCCTGCCGGATCGGTAATGACCACCACCGCTTCATGTTCGCCATCCGGCAGCGGGATTTCTGGCGTCACTTCCCAGTTGCCGTCTTCACCCACAATCGCAGTGCCTACCACTTCATCGTCGATAATCAGTTCAACGGTTTCGCCAGGCACGGCACCGCCGCCGCTGAATACCGGCTGGGTATCATCGGTGACATCGCCATCGTTAATCGGGCCAGTGATTGGGCCGACGTCATCTTCCACGTCACCGATCACCGGTTTTTCCGGCGCAGTCAGATCGACGATAAAGCCGATCGGATCGGACGGCTCGCTGGCGTTGCCTGCCGGATCGGTGATCACCACCACCGCCTCGTGCTGGCCTTCAGCCAGTGGGTTTTCCGGCGTCACTGCCCATTTACCGTCTGCCCCCACCACCGCGGTACCCACGACTTTATCGTCGATGATCAGCTCAACGGTGTCGCCCGGCGTGCCGTTTTCACCACGGAATACAGGCAGGGCGTCATCAGTGGTGTCACCGTCATTGATTGGGCCAACCACCGGACCGACGTCATCTTCCACCTCACCGATCACCGGTTTTTCCGGCGGGGTGAGATCGACCACGAAATCAATAGGGTCGGACGGTTCGCTGACGTTACCTTCAGGGTCGGTGATGATCACCACCGCTTCATGTTCGCCTTCCGGCAGCGGTTTTTCTGGCGTCACTTCCCAGTTGCCGTCTTCACCCACGATCGCGGTGCCCACGACTTCATCGTCGACAATCAGCTCAACGGTATCGCCAGGGTTCGCACCACCGCCACGAAAAACAGGCTGGGCGTCGTCAGTGGCATCGCCGTTGTGGATAGGGCCAGTGATCGGGCCAACGTCATCCTCAACTTCGCCGATCGTTGGTTTGCCAGGACCTGTCGGTGGAGGGGAAATAACGTCGCCGTTATCACCGCCGTCATTGCCGCCACGGTTATGGCGAATAATGGAGCCGATGCCAATCGCCGCACCAATCGCCGCTAATGCACCCAGTGCCAGCAAGGCAGGGGAAAATGCGGTACCCGCAACCGCCAGACCGTCAAGGCTGGCAATCGCGCCTGCGCCCAGCGCTTGCGCAGAGGATTCACCGTCCAGCAGGAAAGCAGCTTCGTGGTCATCATCACCGTCGGTGGCGATGTATTCATGCCACTGGCCATCTTCCCCTTTACCGACCAGTTCACCCGGATTATCAAAGTAGTCTTCGATAATCAGCTGCGGCTGATCTTCATCAGTGCCTTCCAGCATGATGAACAGGTCTTTACCGACACGTTTCAGGGTAATGTTTTCTGGCGCAACGCCGTTTTCCCCTTCAGCAAGAATGTACTTTGCATTTGGGATGGCTTTAATTTTGACGGCACTGCCTATTTTTTCACTGCGCAGAACGTCGGCTTTGACAATCGTATTTTTATCAACGACTGCAATATTTACTGGCTTGAGATTCATTCGCTAAATTCTCGTGTAAATAATCGATCTGTGTCTGCGCAACGCGCCAGACGCACTTCCATACGGGATTCTTTCCCTGGCTGACGCTATCTTCCTGTCAGAGCGACGGAGTCTTAATAAGACCTGTCGCAAACGACCGGGTTAAGGTTGCAAGGAGACGTAATAAAAGGAAGGGTCCGTTATCTGGCAGGCCAGGCAGGGCAGCGCTGAGGGGGAAAATAAAGTCTCAGTTAAAGACAAGTCTTAGCCAAATTTGCATTGACGGGATAGAGAATAAATTTTTCCTTTCCCGATTCAGGACAACCAGGAATGTCAGGCAAAAAAGTGATTGTCATGGATGCCAGCCCACTGCTTCGCGCTGGACTCCAGGGCTTATTATCAGAACATGGTCATCAGATTGTTGCGCAGTTTGGCACAATGGAAGAATTGCTGGACAAACATTCGTTGTTCAACGCCGACTTGATAATAATGGAGCATCTGCAACAACAGCCAGACGTGTTTTCTTCTCTGGCTCAGTTAATAAAAAATATCCCTGATACGCAGGTAATGATTTTATCCTCATCATCCAGTGATTTTCACATTCAGCTTAGCAGGAAGGCGGGGGCTGCCGGCTATCTGAATAAAAGCAGTACGCTGGACAACCTCGTCCGGACTGTCAATAAAGTCGCATCCGGCCAGTTCTGTTATGGCAATGAGCTGAGGCTGCACCGGACAAAATACCCGCGAGATGCCTCGTTGTTGTTATCGCTATCCCATACTGACATCTGTATCTTGCGCTACATTTCTGCGGGCTACAGCAATCAGGTCATTGCCGGCATAATGAATATAAATAATAAACGCGTCAGCGCTTATAAAAAGCGCATCATGCTGAAATTTAAAATATCCAAATTGACTGAACTGGTGGATCTGGCAAAACGTAATTATCTCTATTGAACAGAAATGACGCCGGGAAAATGACTAACGACCACGAAACTCGCGACGATAGCGGGAAGGTGAGGTATTAAGCTGCTTTTGAAAGTGGCGCCGTAAAGAGGTCGTGGAAGGGAAGCCGACACGTTCGGCAATATCTTCCACTGGCCGATCGGTTTTTTCAAGAAAGCGCTGGGCAACGAGAATGCGCTGGTTCAAAAGCCAGTTTGAAAAACGTTCCCCCGTCGTTTGCTGAAAGCGGCGGGTAAAGCTCCGGCGGCTCATGCAGGCTTTCTCTGCCACGCAGTCCAGCGTGATGGCCAGCTGTAAATTCTCTGTTGCCCAGGCCAGCGCGTCGGTGAAGTTATCTCCACGACGCGTATTCTGCACCGGCAGCTCCACAAACTGCCGCTGCCCGCCCTGACGATGAGGCGGCACCACCAGCAAGCGCGCCACGCGGTTGGCGACATCCGCACCCCACGCCTGTCGAACCAGATGCAGACAGCAGTCGATACTGGCTGCCGTTCCTGCTGACGTCACAACATCGCCATCATCAATGTAAAGCACATCTTTATCCATCTGCACGGAAGGATAAAGACGCTGAAAGTCCGCCGCCCATCGCCAGTGTGTCGTTGCCGGACGGTTTTCCAGCAGGCCTGCGGCGGCCACCACGAACGTGCCCATACACAACCCAACAATGCGGGACCCGGCCGCATGCGCGTTTTGTAACGCCGTTAACAGTTCAGGCTCCGGTGCATGCTCGGGCACATCCCAGCCTGGCACAATCACCATATCCATCCCGGCTAACGCATCCAGACCTCGCTCGACCACGATGGAAAAACCGGCATTGGTTTTAAGCGCGCCGGGTGTAGTGGCACAAACCACGAGCTGGCACAGGGCGTCACCCTGCGGCGTCAGTGCTTTCTCAAACACGGCATAAGGCACCGAAAGGTGAAAAGGAATAATGCCTTCAAAGACTACGATACCAATTTTCAATGTCATGACCGCCTCCGTAAGCCAGCCAGTATAGAGGGCTGGCTGGCCACAGGGGTTTCAGTTCGGTCTTATTTTTCCACCGCCAGCGCCATCACCTGATCCGTGGTCATGATTTCAGCAAAGACATCCGCGACGCCTGCCAGCGCTGCACGCTGCAGCGTGTCGTGATCCACCACGCCCCCCTTCCCGTCATCCAGATCGCGCGTGGCTGTCGCATCTTCCGGAATAATCACGCTATAACCCAGCGGTACAGCATCACGTGCAGTCGATGAGATACACATATGCGTCATCAGACCCGCCACGATGACCTTTTTAATTCCCTGTTTCTTTAAGCGGGCATCCAGATCGGTGCCCACGAAAGCGCTCGGGGTCTCCTTGGTAATAATGGTGTCCTGCGCAGTCGGCTGCAGTTCCTTATGGAACTGGGCAAATACGGAATTCTCAGCGAACAGCGGAGTACCGTTTTGCTGCGGGCTATTTTTTGTTATGTGGCGCACAAAGTAGACCGGCATCCCTTTTTGGTGTGCATACTCGACCAGCTTTTTGTTTTTCAATAGCACATCCGCGCCATCCGGGATAACCATCCGGCCACGGAAGTCTTGACCTGCGTAATATTCATTCTGAATATCCACCACGATTAACGCGGTTTCAGATGCGGATAAAGACGTCGTAGCAACAGCGCCTGACATCGCGCGAATTGTTTTTGTATTCACCTGATTTGTCTCCTGTGCGGTGGCCTGGCTGGAAAATGCGCTCATCATGCTCACCAACAGTGCGGTACGGAAAATCGTTTTCATAACAAGAACTCCCTCTGTGTTGTGTTCGGGAAGCATTATTTCGTATTGACGTAAAAGACAGGAGTCACCTGAAGAACGAAAAACGGTACTTTTGGGCCAATATAAAAAGGATTATCCCGTCGTTCCTGCCGAGCAAATATGCCAGAAAAACCCACCACTCTAATTTTCATGTCATTGAAATAGCGCTATTTTCCGCTTATTGACCGGCGGGTAATATCGTTGCAGATATGGTATAGTTATGCATAATATTCATGCCTGTGTTCATCAGGCAAAGCCCTTTGAACCAGGATGATAAAATGAATAGCGTATTAATCGTGGATGACCACCCGGTTGCCCGTCTGGCGGTGAGAATGTTGCTGGAAAAAGACGGGATGACGGTGATCGGCGAGACTGATGATGGCCTTAAGGCATTACAACAGGCACGTCAGTTACTTCCGGATTTGGTTATTGTCGATATCGATATTCCTACAATCAATGGGATTAACGTTGTTCAGCGACTCCGTGCGAATGATTTTAAAGGCGGGATCCTGGTTCTGACGGGTAAGGATGACGATCATTATATTAAGCGTTGTGCCGGTGCGGGTGCCGATGGGTTTATTAGCAAGCGCAATAATCTGACGGAACTTCATGACGCTATCCGTGCAATTAAAAGTGGCTATGGTTTTTTCCCGATTAATCGCGCCCGCCAGATTGCCGCAGAGGATATTCCACTGGATGACAAAGGGAATATTGCGAGTCTGTCGGATAAGGAACTGCAGGTTCTGCATTTTCTGGCAAAAGGAAGCCGGATTGTCGATATCGCCGGGGAAATGATGATCAGTGATAAAACGGTCAGCACCTATAAACGCCGCCTGATGAAAAAGCTCGATCTTAAAAGCCCGAAAGACATTTATGATTTTGCCCTGCGCAACAAAATAGAATGATCCAACACCGGGTCTTAAAGGGAAAAATGTGACGGAATCCCCTTCGGCGGCACGCCCGCTACGCATACTGACTGTAGACGATCACCCGGCAAGCCGGCTCCTGCTCAGGCAGCAATTGATCCGCCTGGGGTATGAGGTTGTCGAGGCAGAAAACGGCGAACAAGCCCTTGTGCGCTGGAGCGAACAGCAGGTTGATATGGTCATCACCGATTGTAATATGCCGGTGATGGACGGGCTAACCCTCACCCGGCTGTTACGGGAACGGCAGCAAAAACCGTTAATTATCCTTGGTCTCACTGCGAATGCTCAGCCCGAAGAGCGTAGCCGCTGTATTGCCGCAGGTATGGACGACTGCCTTTTCAAACCGCTCAATCTGAAGCAACTGGAGGCGGATCTACAGCGGGTGTCCCCAAAAGAGGCGACTACAAAACTTGCTGACCCGAAAGGCCTCGGCCAGTTTATCCGTGTGGACAATCTTCGGTCGTTAACCGGCGATGACAATACCTTATTGTTCACCCTGCTGAATGCCACGCGGGATGAAAACCAACGCGACATGCAACCCTGCCTTACGCTGGCCCGTCAGGGCGACTGGGCAGCGCTGGCGTATCACGTACATCGCCTGGCCGGTGCCGCCGATATCATTGGCGCAACTGCGATAGCGCAGCAGTGTCGCAGTCTTGAAAAGGCATGCGAAGGGACAACGCTGCCCGTCGAGTCTGACATTGTACCCCGCCTCCAGGCCCTGCTCAGGGACGTCGCGGCGCTGAATCAGGCGATTACAGCCTTCACCACACCACACTAACCTCAGGTTTACTTTTCCTTACACGCTGTCGAGCGGGCGCCTGCGCCTGGCCTGTCCTGTTTTTCACCGACAAGGACTACACGCCTATAGTCCTTCCCTTACACGCCTATCATCCTGCCCTCATGTATCTCACTGACCTGGAATTTATATAGTGACCCCGTTGTCACCATGGCAACGTTTTTGAAATAAAGAAGGTTGCCATGTTAAATAATTTATTTGAGACCACTACAACAGAACTGCGTTTTCTTATTCTGATGCTCTTGCTGATCAACCTCACGGGCGTTTTATTTTTATTATTTACGCCTCATTAATTAAAAGGTATTCCTTGTGAAAAAAACATTTCTTATTCTGCCTGTGCTCACGGCATTAACCATGACTGCGCACGCTAAATCATTGACGCAGTCCACCCTGTCTCTGGAACAGGCATCTGTACTCGCCAGCGAAGCCGTTAAATCGTGCAGCGCTAAAGGCTATAACGTCAGCGTAACGGTTGTCGATGCTGCAGGCCTCACCCGCGCGGTACAGCGTATGGATAACGCCGGGCCACACACCCTGACAGCAAGCTATCAGAAAGCGTTTACCTCTGCGTCCAGCGGAGCGGCGACCAGCCAGCTTCTGGAAAACTCAAATAAGTATCCGGCGGCGAAAAACCTCGGCGATATCCCTGGTTTCTTATTACTGGCTGGCGGCGTACCGGTTAAAGAAAATAACGCCACCATCGGTGCCATTGGTATTGGCGGCGCGCCGAGCGGTGATATTGATGAAGCCTGCGCACTCGACGCTATTAAAAAGCTGAAATAAGTAAAGCTATCTGTCATTTATCGGAAAGATAAAAAGGAACTTATTATGAACGTAACGCCACGTGTTTTATTCGCCTCTGTGATTTCACTGTGCGCTTCCGGCCCGGTACTGGCTGCCGAAAACGTTAAAGAAGGCTATTACGGCGCCCTGAACCTGATTGACACCCATCAGAAGGCCAAGAGCATGAACCTGAGCGAACGCCCGGGGATCGGTTCATTTGTGGCCGGGGACGAAAAAGAGCACAAGCTGAACGGTTCCGTGGCCGCTGGCTATCAGTTCGGCAATAACTGGCGTACCGAAGCGGAATATGTGTTTAAAGAAAAAACAGAATTCACCAGCGGCTCTTCCACGTTTGCGACCAGTTTCAACCACATGAAAGTTGATTCTGAACGTGCAATGCTCAACGTTTATCGTGACTTTATGATCACCGATAAATTCGCCTTGTACGCAACGGCGGGTGCCGGTGTGGCAAAAGTGAAAGTGGGTGGCTGGCAGGGTAATGACACCCGCGAGTTTGCTGGCAACACGCAAACCAACTTTACCTACTCCGTGGGTGCAGGTGCGTCTTATGAAGTCATCGATGATCTGACCCTGTACGCCACTTATCGTTATGTCGATATGGGCAATATCGAAAGCGGCCGTAACACCTTTGTCAACGCCCGTAGTCTGCAGGATGAAAACCTGCGTGGACGCCTGGTGAACAATGAATTTGTATTCGGCGTGCGCTACGTCCTGTAAGGCACGTTGACAGACAGTTTCATCACCCTCATTTCAGGTATTTTTCCTCTCTTTTATGCCACTTTGCCTGTCCTTACCGCCTGTCTGCCGGGCGGTAAGGTTTTTTTGCTCAAGAGCGCTCACGATCGGATTTCCCTTCAGTACGCTGACGCCCCTCATTCCGGCACCACCTCCACGCTCGCCGACAACCCGGCTACCAGCTCAATCCCCTTCGGCAATGCATCAATATGTATGCGCACCGGGACGCGCTGCGCCAGCCGCACCCAGCTAAACGTCGGCTCGACGTCGGGAAGCCCAAGCCCGCCCGTCTCATCGTTGTTATCACCGATCCCATGGCCGATGCTCTCGACATGCCCGGCAATCACCGGTTCATAGCCCATCAACACGATATGCGCCGTGTCCCCAACGCGAATATGGCGAAGTTTGGTCTCCTCGAAATACCCCACCACCCAGAAACTGTGCGCATCGACGATGGCGACCTTAGTCTCCCCCGCGGTAGCATAGTCCCCCGGACGAAGCCGCAGATGGGTGATATAACCCGAGACGGGAGCCCGTACGGTGGCATGGGACAAATTAAGCTCGGCCAGCTCCAGCGCGGCCAGCGCACCGTGATAATTCGCCACCGCGACGTTCGCGGCGCTGCCCGTTTGCTGTAAATCCTCGCTGGATATCGCGGCTTTAATCTGTGCGCGTCGTCTGGCGGCATCCTGTCGCATCACCATCTCATGCCGTCTGGATTCCACCTCCGCCTGCGCGCTGGCCACCGCCAGCGTGAGCCAGTGCGGGTCGATAGCGTAGAGCACATCGCCCCGGTTAACCCA
>Ga0308165_1003921_pt1 | contig 15350 bp, 12 predicted proteins | sample PhyWR2_FD_201032 | JGI IMG/M metagenome (GOLD analysis project Ga0308165, IMG submission 201032) | Phyllosphere microbial communities from UC Gill Tract Community Farm, Albany, California, United States - DLSLW.R2 | ecosystem: Host-associated > Plants > Phyllosphere > Unclassified | place: USA...
AAGGCCATGGAAATGGTCGCGGCATCCAAAATGCGCAAGGCGCAGGAACGGATGCTGGCGGCTCGTCCCTATAGCGAGAAGATCCGCAACATTGCAGCCCATCTTGGCCAAGCCAATCCCGAGTACGTGCACCCGTTCATGCAAGTGAACGAGTCGAAGAAGGTCGGCGTCATCGTGGTGACGACCGACAAGGGATTGTGCGGCGGCATGAACACCAACGTGTTGCGTGTCGTCACGGCCAAGCTGCGTGAATTGCAGGACCAGGGCATCTCCTCGGAGGCCGTGGCCATTGGCAGCAAGGGTCTGGGCTTCTTGAACCGTGTCGGCGCCAAGGTGGTTTCGCATGTCACGGGTCTGGGCGACACGCCACATCTGGAAAATCTGATCGGCCCTGTGAAGGTGCTGCTGGACGCGTATGCCGAAGGCAAGATAAGCAAGGTGTACCTGAGCTACACCCGCTTCATCAACACCATGAAGCAGGAATCGGTCGTGGAGCAGTTGTTGCCCCTGTCGTCCGCGCAAATGCAGGCTGAACAGACGTCTGGTACCAGCTGGGACTACATCTACGAACCCGATGCGCAAACCGTCATCGACGAGTTGCTGGTTCGCTATGTGGAGTCCCTGATCTATCAGGCAGTTGCCGACAACATGGCGTCCGAGCAATCGGCGCGCATGGTGGCCATGAAGGCCGCAACCGACAACGCAGGCAGCGTCATTAGCGAGTTGAAGCTGGTCTACAACAAGACGCGTCAAGCAGCGATCACGACAGAGTTGTCGGAAATCGTTGCCGGCGCCGCCGCTGTGTAAGCAGCTCAACCGACAAACTTATTGGAGCAAAAAATGGCTCAAGTGCAAGGCAAGATTGTTCAATGTATTGGCGCTGTGGTGGACGTTGAGTTTCCCCGCAACGCAATGCCCAAGGTGTACGACGCCCTCAAGCTCGAAGGCACCAACCTGACGCTGGAAGTGCAACAACTGCTGGGTGACGGCATTGTGCGTACCATCGCGCTGGGTTCGTCCGACGGTCTGCGTCGCGGCCTGATGGTCAGCAACTCCCACGCTCCCATTACCGTGCCCGTGGGCAAGGCAACCCTGGGCCGCATCATGGACGTGCTCGGCGCGCCCATCGACGAGCGCGGTCCCGTGGACCAGACTTCGACGGCTCCCATCCACCGCACCGCTCCTGCGTACGACGAACTGTCGCCTTCGCAGGAACTGCTGGAAACCGGCATCAAGGTGATCGATCTGATCTCTCCTTTCGCCAAGGGCGGCAAGGTGGGTCTGTTCGGTGGCGCCGGCGTGGGCAAGACCGTGAACATGATGGAACTCATCAACAACATCGCGAAGGGCCACGGCGGTCTGTCGGTGTTTGCTGGTGTGGGCGAGCGTACCCGTGAAGGCAATGACTTCTATCACGAAATGTCCGATGCGGGCGTCGTGAACCAGGAGAACCTGAACGAGTCCAAGGTGGCAATGGTCTACGGCCAGATGAACGAGCCACCAGGCAACCGTCTGCGCGTCGCGCTGACCGGTCTGACCATGGCCGAAGCCTTCCGTGACGAAGGCAAGGACGTGCTGTTCTTCGTGGACAACATCTACCGCTACACGCTGGCCGGTACCGAAGTGTCCGCTCTGCTGGGTCGTATGCCTTCGGCTGTGGGCTATCAGCCTACGCTGGCCGAAGAAATGGGCCGTCTGCAAGAGCGTATTACGTCGACCAAGGTGGGTTCTATCACGTCCATCCAGGCCGTTTACGTGCCTGCCGATGACTTGACCGATCCTTCGCCCGCAACGACGTTTGCCCACTTGGATTCCACGGTCGTGCTGTCGCGTGACATCGCTTCGCTGGGTATCTACCCTGCGGTCGATCCCCTGGATTCGACCAGCCGTCAGCTGGACCCCCAGGTCGTGGGTGAAGAGCACTACAAGGTGGCCCGCGACGTGCAAGGCACGCTGCAGCGCTACAAGGAACTGCGCGACATCATCGCCATTCTGGGCATGGACGAACTGGCTCCTGAAGACAAGCTGGCCGTGGCCCGCGCGCGCAAGATCCAGCGTTTCCTGTCGCAGCCTTTCCACGTCGCCGAAGTGTTCACGGGCGCGCCCGGCAAGTACGTTCCCCTGGCGGAAACCATCCGCGGCTTCAAGATGATTGTTGCCGGCGAGTGCGATCACCTGCCAGAGCAGGCGTTCTACATGGTTGGCACCATCGACGAAGCCTTCGAAAAGGCCAAGAAGCTGGCAGCTTGAGGCACCGGAGCCCGCAAGGGCTCCTGTCCCCCAGCCCAGTCTTAACCTTTAGGAGCAAAGATGAACACCATCCACGTTGATGTGGTCAGTGCCGAAGAGTCGATCTTCTCGGGTGAAGCGCGTTTTGTCGCTCTGCCTGGCGAAGCCGGCGAGCTGGGCATTTACCCGCGCCACACGCCGCTGATCACGCGTATCAAGCCCGGCTCGGTGCGCATCGAGATGGCGGACGGCAGCGAAGAGTTCGTCTTCGTGGCCGGCGGCATCCTCGAAGTGCAGCCCAACTGCGTCACGGTACTGTCCGACACGGCCATCCGTGGCAAGGACCTTGACGACGAAAAGGCCAACAAGGCCAAGGCCGCCGCCGAGGAAGCACTGAAGAACGCCAAGGGCGAGCTCGACCTGGCCAAGGCCCAGTCCGAGCTGGCCGTCATGGCAGCCCAGATCGCAGCCCTGCGCAAGTTCCGGCAGAAGCGGTAAGCACCCCTGAGCCGCTCGCGGCTTCCCCCTCTCAACCTTCGGTGGAGGGGGACGGCAGCCTCGCTGCGGGGCGGCCCTTGCTCGCTGCCCTCTTGTTGGGCCGCGCCAGGTTCAAGGGTGACGCCTCGGTTGTTGGATTGCGACTGCAAAAAAACCGCTCCTCGGAGCGGTTTTTTTATGCCTGAAGCGTTGGCGCGATCAGTCGCACTTTGCCTGGTAGACGTAGACCACGGCATTGTCCTTGGGGTCGACGACGCGGCGCTTGTGCAGCTGGGCCTTTTCGGGCGCTGGGCACAGGGCCTTGACCTGGGCTTCGCACTTGCGTGGATCGTCTTCCTTGAGCTTGCAGCTCAGCACATAGTCATAGACCACCGGCGTTTCGGTGCTGTTGTTGCCCAGGCTGGCACAGCCGGTCAGGCCGAGGAGGGTGGCTGCAATGACTGCCAATGTCTTCATGAATAGCTCCGGTATAGAAAAGGGAATGCAGCAACGCTATCACATGTAGTGACATCTGTGACGAAGCCCGCAGGCCATCTCGCAGCCGGCCGCGTTTCAGGGCTTGAAGCCAGGGCCAGCACGCAGGCGTACCGGCGCGTCGGGCAGCCCGTCACCAGGGCTTGCCGCAGTGCCCGTGTCCACGGCGAAATGCGCGTGCAGCAGCGCCGTGACATAGCCCAATGCCTGAGTCAGTCCGTCTTCATAATGGCCGTCCTGGAAGGCCGAGCCCATTTCCTGCACCAGTTGCTCCCAGGTGTCGGCGGGAATGACGCGCGTCAGGCCGCGGTCGGCAATGATCTCGATTGCATGGTCGGCCAGCAGCAGATAGATCAGCACGCCGTTGTTGTACTCGGTGTCCCAGACCCGCAGCTTGCCGAACAGCGCCACGGCGCGCTCGCGCGCCGACGCATCGCGCCAGACATAGGACAGCGGCAGTCCGGCTTCCACACAGATGCGGATCTCGCCCGAATGGCGCTGTTCGCTGGCCGCAACGCGCCGGCCCAGGCGCTCGAGCAGCGCGTCGGGCAGCGCGGACTGCATGCGGCCTTCGGCCCAGCGGTGGCGCAGCAGGCGTGCGAGGCGTTGTATCCAATTGCGCATAGTCACCAGCTCCCCGAGGCACCGCCGCCGCCAAAACTGCCGCCGCCGCCGGAGCTGAAGCCCCCGCCCCCGAACCCTCCGCCGCCACCAAAGCCGCCCCCGCCGCCGAAGCCCCCGCCAAAACCGCCGCCGCCGATGTGCGTGCTCTTGCCGTTGGACAGCAGCGTGATCAGCAGTGCAATGACGCCGGCTCCGCCCGCAAGCAGCAAGCTGGTCGTGAGCGCGAAGGCGACGGCGCCCGTGCCCGCGCCCATCAGCAAGGCCCCAAAGCGGTTGCCAAAGATGCGCCGCGCCAGCGGCCGCAGCACGGAAACGGCAATGAACAAAAAGATGGCCAGCGACTCGAGGTCGAAATCGCCCTTGGCCTGGGAGGATTTCTTGCCGGGTGGGGGGAGCTGCTCGCCCGCGATCAGCTTGCCTATCTGCGTGATCCCGGCGCTCAGACCGCCGGCGTAGTCGTTGGCACGAAAGCGCGGCTGCATGCTTTCATCGAGAATGCGCGCCACGGCAATATCGGGAATCGCGCCTTCAAGTGCGCGCGCGACTTCCATGCGCATGCGCCTGTCGTCCTTGGCGACCACGACCAGCAGGCCGTCGCCAACCTCGCGCCGGCCGATTTTCCAGCTGCTGGCAACGCGATACGCATAGGCTGCAATGTCTTCCGGTGCCGTGGTGGCCACCATCAGCACCACGACCTGCGAGCCGTGCTGGCTTTCAATCGCGGCCAGCTGCGCTTCGAGCGCGCTGCGGTCGGCCGGGGTGAGCGTGCCGGTCTGGTCAATGACCCGGGCGGTGAGTGCGGGCACGGGCTGCAGTGCCTGCGCGGCCACCTGCAGCGGAGCGCAGGCGATCAGCAGCAGGGACAGCAGCCAGCGCCAGGCCAGCGTGAACGCCATGGTGCGGCCGGGTCAGCGTGCGGGAGCGGCAGCCGGGGCCGGCGCCGGCTTGGAGAAGTCCACGCTTGGAGGCGCGGAGATCTGGGCCTCGTTTTGTACCGTGAAGTTCGCCTTGGGAGCGTAGCTGAAGACCTTTGCCGTGAGGTTGGTCGGGAAGCTGCGCGCGAGCACGTTGTAGGCCTGCACGGTCTGGATGTACTGGTTGCGCGCCACCGTGATGCGGTTTTCCGTGCCTTCGAGCGTCACGCGCAGGTCGCGAAAGCCCTGGTTGGCCTGCAGCTGCGGGTAGCGCTCCGAGACCACCATCAGGCGCGACAGAGCGCCCGACAGTTCGCCCTGGGCCTGCTGGAACTTGGCAAAGGCCGCGGGGTCGTTGATCAGCTCGGGTGTGGCCTGGATGGATGTGGCCTTGGCACGCGCCTCGATCACCTTAGTCAGCGTTTCCTGCTCGAAGTTCGCCTCGCCCTTGACGGTGGCAACGATATTGGGCACCAGGTCGGCGCGGCGCTGGTACTGATTGAGCACTTCGCTCCATGCCGCCTTGGATTGTTCATCCAGGCGCTGGAAATCGTTGTAGCCGCAGCCAGTGAGGGCCAGGGCCGTGAACAGAATGGCGAGAAGTCGTTTCATAGTAGGCTTGTGCTGGCACCCGATGACGGGCGAGATGGCAGCGGTGGCTGCCCATGCAGCAGATTGTGCCGCATCTACCCCATCAGGGGTAGGTAGGATCAGGCCGCGAACCGAAGGAGACCCCGATGGACGATATCGTGAAACAGGCAATGGCCAAGTGGCCCAACGTGCCCGATTGTTTTGGCTGGCTCGGGCTCGATGCGCGCGGCCAGTGGTTCTTGCGTGACGATGCGACGCAGGCGCTGGGAGCGTTCGAGCAGAGCAAAGGCTCACTTCTGGTGCACGAGAAGCTGCTGGCCTTCATCGCGCGCAACTACGCGCGCGATGACCTGGGTCGCTGGTTCTTCCAGAACGGGCCGCAGCGCGTCTATGTGGAGCTGGAAGCCGCCCCCTTTGTCTGGCGCCTGCAGCCCGACGGCCAGGTGCAGGCGCAGACCGGTGCGCTGGCCACGCCCGAGTCCTGCCTGGTCGACGAGCGCGGCCGGGTCTATCTGGTGAGCTCTCTGGGTCTGGGACTGGTGCACAGCCAGGATGTGGGCCTGGTGGCCGACGGGTTGGAGCAGCAGCGCTGGCCGCAGGAGGAGGTGCTTGCAGCCAGCCTGCCCGAGCGGTTTCACTTTGTGCCCAGCCCGCTGCAGCATCAGGCCCTGGGCTGAGACGCAGGCCCGAAGGCCTCGGCGGGCGCCAAGCGCGCGGTATTACTTTGCCGCTTCGCCTTCGGCTGCGGGTGCCTGGGGCTCGTCGAACTTGCCGCCGGCGGCATTGGCCATGAAGACCACGCCGCGGGCGATTTCGGTGTCGTTGAAATCGCCACCGCCCTGGGGGGCCATGGCGCCCTTGCCCTTGAGCGCGGCTTCGACCAGCGCCTCGAAGCCATGCGCCAGGCGCGGGCCCCAGGCCGCGGCGTCGCCGAACTTGGGCGCTCCGGCAACACCGGCCGCGTGGCAGGCGGCGCATTGGCCGTTGTAGACGGCTTCACCGCCGCGCAGCGGACGGTTGGCGTCACGGATTTCCACCTGTCCCACCTTTTGCAGACGCTGGGCCTTGGCCATTTCGGCATTGCCCACTCCCGGACCGGGCTTGCTGGCGGAGTTGACAAACATCACCAGGCCGATGATGACCAGGACCGGAATCACAAAAGAGAGAAAGACGGCAATCAAAAACTGCTTGGGATTCTTGATCGGGCCTGCATGGGCTTCTTCGTGGGGGGTGGCACTCATGACGTCCTCAGTATTTTTAGGGGTATAGACCAGCAGGGAATTATATGGGGCACCCGGCGTCTGGCTGCTGCGCGTTTCCCCGTGCGTGTGCACTACGGCAATCAAGCTGCACCGGTCATGATCTGGCGCAAGAAAAAAGGCCATGCCCCGGAGGTCATGGCCTTGGTGGCGTGCCGCTTGGCGCGCGCGGATTTCAGCGTTGCGTGGCAGGGGCCTGCACGCTGGCGGCCAGCGGGGTCGGCGAGGACACTCCGCCGCCCAGCGCCTTGTACAGCAGCAACTGATTCTGCACCTGCGCCAGGCGCACCTGCACCACCGACTGCTCGAGTGCAAACAGCGTGCGCTGGGCGTCCAGCAGATCGAGGTAGCTCGACACGCCGTTGCTGTAGCGCAGGTCGGCAAGCTTCAGGCGCACGGTTTCGGCCTCGAGCTGGGCGCGCTGGGCGCGGTCCTGCTCCTGCAGCGCGGTCTGGCTGTCGAGCGCGTCCGAGACTTCGCGGAAAGCCGTCTGGATGGCCTTCTCGTACTGGGCAACGGCGATCTGGCGTCCCACGTGGGCGGCGTCGAGGTTGGCGCTGTTGCGGCCCGCATCGAAGATCGGCAGCAGCGCCGAAGGCGCCAGCGTGAAGCCCCAGGCGCCGCTCTTGAACAGCCCCGAAAGTTCATTGCTGGCCGTGCCGACCTGGGCCGTGAGGGCGATGCGCGGGAAGAAATTGGCGCGCGCCGCACCGATGTTGGCGTTGGCGCCGATCAACTGCTGCTCGGCCTGGCGGATGTCGGGACGCTGTATCAGCAGATCGGACGGCAGGCCCGCGGGCAACGGGGCCAGCGTGGGCGTCTGGTTCAGGCGCGTGCCGGCAATGCTGGCATTGATCTCGGGCGGCAGCGACTGGCCCAGCAGCAGGGTCAGTGCATTGGCGTCCAGCGCGCGTTGGCGCTGCTGCTGGGCCAGCGTGGCGCGCGCCGCCTCGGTCAGCGACACCGCCTGACGGTAGTCGAGCTCGGAGGTCGCGCCGGCGTCAAAGCGCAGCTTGGTCAGGTCGACCGATGCTTCGCGGGTCTCGAGCGTGCGCCGCGAGATCGCCAGCAGTTCCTCGTCGGCCAGCAGCGTGTACCAGGCGTTGGCGACCGAGGCCACCAGGCTCACCTGCGTAGCGCGCATGCCTTCTTGCGTTGCCAGGTACTGGGCCAGCGCCTGCTGCTTGAGGCTGCCGATACGGCCGAAGAAGTCGAGCTCCCAGGCCGTGGTCTGCAGTCCCACGTTGTAGGCGTTGGCGTAGCCGCCGTTGACCGTATCGGGCGCGCGCGACGCCGTCATGCCGCCGTTGATGGTCGGGAACTGGTCGGCGCGCGTGATCCGGTACTGGGCCCGGGCCTGCTCGATGTTCAGCACCGCAACCTGCAGGTCGCGGTTGTTGGTCAGTGCCAGGCCGATCAGCTGCTGCAGGCGGGCATCGGTGAAGTAGTCCTGCCAGGGCAGGGCGGCAGCCGCCTGCGCGCTCGCAGCGGCAGCACCTGGCGGGGCGCTGCGGTAGGCTTCGGGCACGGGCGCCGCGGGGCGCTCGTAGGTGGGAATGAACGAGCAGCCGGCCATCAGCAAGGCCGCTGCCAGCGCTACGGGAGTGCAGCGGTTAATCATGGCGCAGGGCCTCCGGGTTGTGGGCAGCAGCTTCGGGAGGATGGATGTCCTCGGCGTGCTTCTTGCCCTTGAAGAGCGAGCGGACGATCACAAAGAAGACGGGCACGAAGAACACCGCCAGCACCGTGCCGGTGATGATGCCGCCGAGCACGCCGGTACCGATGGCACGTTGGCTGGCCGAGCTTGCGCCCGAAGCCAGGACCAGCGGCACCACGCCCAGGCCGAAGGCCAGCGAGGTCATGATGATCGGGCGGAAACGCAGGTGGGCGGCTTCGATCGCGGCCTGAACCACGCTCTTGCCCTGGGCCTGCAGGTCCTTGGCGAACTCGATGATCAGAATCGCGTTTTTCGCCGTCAGGCCGATGATGGTGATCAGTCCGACCTGGAAGTACACGTCGTTGGAGTAGCCACGCAGCAGCGTGCCCAGCACCACCCCGAGCACGCCCAGGGGCACGACCAGAATCACCGCCAACGGAATGGTCCAGCTTTCGTACAGCGCGGCCAGGCACAGGAACACCGCCAGGATGGCGAAGCTGTAGAGGATCAGCGATTGCGAGCCGGCCAGCTTTTCTTCATACGACTGGCCAGTCCACTCGTAGCCAAAGCCTTCGGGCAGCTGGGCCACCATGCGCTCGACTTCCGCCATCGCGTCGCCCGTGCTGTAGCCCGCAGCGGGCATGCCGGTGAGCTTCATTGCAGGGTAGCCGTTGTAGCGCAGCGTCTGCTGTGCGCCCATGACCCAGCGCGTGGTCGCAAAGGTCGAGAACGGCACGGGCTGGCCCTGGGCGTTGGGCGCCGTGAGCTGCATCAGATCTTCAGCCTGCATTCGCGCCGGCGCATCGGCCTGCACGATCACGCGCTGCAGACGTCCCTTGTTCGGGAAGTCGTTGACGTAGCTCGAGCCCAGCGCCGTGGACAGCGTGGTGTTGATCGAGTTGAACGCCACGCCCAGGGCGCTGGCCTTGTCGCGGTCGATGTCGATCTGCAGCTGCGGTGCGTCTTCCAGGCCTTCGGGACGGACCTGTGTCAGCACCTTGCTTTGCGAAGCCATGCCCAGCAACTGGTTGCGCGCATTGACCAGCGCGGCATGGCCGTTGCTGCCGCGGTCCTGCAGGCGCAGCGTGAAGCCCGACGAGTTGCCGAGTTCGGGAATGGGCGGCGGGCTCAGCGCAAAAACGAAGGCGTCGCGCACGCCCGACATCGCACCCATGATGCGGCCGGCGATCGCGTCCGCCGAGTGCTCAGCGCCATGGCGTTCGCCCCAATCCTTGAGCGTGATGAACGCCAGACCGGCATTCTGTCCCTGGCCCGAGAAGCTGAAGCCCAGCACGCTGACCATGCTCGAGACTTCGGGCTGCTTGAGAGCGAACTTTTCCACTTCTTCCATCACTGCCTGGGTACGTTGCAGCGTGGCACCCGGAGGCAGCTGGACGTTGGCGATGACCGTGCCCTGGTCTTCACCGGGCAGGAAGGACGTGGGCAGGTTCTTGAAGACCAGCGCCGCGGCGCCCAGAATGGCGGCGTAGATGATCAGGTAACGCGCGGCTTTCTTGAGCATGCGCGCGACCACGCTTTCATAGCCCTTGGCGGTCTGGCTGAAGCGACGGTTGAACCAGCTGAAGAACTTGTTCTTCTTCGCGTCGTGGTCCACGGGCTTGAGCAAGGTCGCGCACAGCGCGGGCGTCAGCGACAGCGCCATGAACGCCGAGAAGGCAATCGAGGCAACCATCACGGTGGCGAACTGGCGATAGATGTTGCCCGTGGAGCCGGCAAAGAAAGCCAGCGGCACGAACACCGAGATCAGCACCACGGTCACACCGATGATGGCGCCCGAGATCTGGCCCATGGCCTTGCGCGTTGCGGCGCGCGGCGGCAGCTTTTCCTCTTCCATGATGCGCTCGACGTTCTCGACCACCACGATGGCATCATCCACCACGATGCCGATCACCAGCACCATGCCGAACATGGTCAGCACGTTGATCGAGAAGCCCAGGGCCAGCAGCGTGGCAAAGGTGCCCAGCAGCGCGATAGGCACGACGATGGTCGGGATGATGGTGTAGCGCCAGTTCTGCAGGAACAGGAACATCACCAGGAACACCAGCGCCACGGCTTCGACCAGGGTCTTGGCAACCTGCTTGATCGAGATGCTCACGAAGTTCGAGCTGTCGTAGGGAATCGACCATTCCACGCCTTCAGGGAAGAACTTCTCCAGTTCCTCGAGCTTGGCGCGCACATCCTTGGCGGCGGCCAGCGCATTGCCCGAAGGCGACAGCTGGACACCGATACCGACGGCGGGCTGGCCGTTCAGGCGGGCCGAAGTCGACAGGCTTTGCTGGCCGATTTCAATGCGGGCCACATCCTTGAGGCGCACGGTCGAGCCGTCGGCCTGGGCGCGCAGCACGATGTTGCCGAACTGTTCGGGCGTGGACAGCTGACCGCGCACCGTCACGGTTGCCGAGATGGACTGGCCCGTGATGTTGGGCAGCTCGCCAATCGCGCCGGACGCGACCTGGGCGTTCTGCGACTGGATGGCCGCAGTGACTTCGGCCGAGGACAGGTTGAAGCCCTGCAGCTTGGCGGGATCTATCCAGATGCGCATGGCCTGTTCGGAGCCGAACAGCTGCACCTGGCCGATGCCGGCGACGCGCTGGAGTTCGGGCACCAGGTTGCGGGTCGCGTAATCGCCCAGCGCCGTCGTATCCCATTCGGGGTTCTTCGACGCCAGCATCGCGAACAGCAGGAAGTTGGCGGAGGACTTGTCGACCTTCACGCCCTGCTGGGTCACGGCTGCGGGCAGGCGCGGCGTGGCGCGCGACAGACGGTTTTGCACGTCGACCTGGGCCAGCTCGGGGTTGGTGCCCTGGGCAAAGCTCACGGTGATCGAACCCGTGCCGTTGGCCTGAGCGACGGACTCCATATAGAGCAGTCCGGGCGAGCCGTTCATCTCGCGCTCGATCACGGACAGCACGCTGTCCTCCAGGGTCTGGGCGGAAGCACCGGGGTAGGCGGTGCTGATGACGATGGCCGGAGGGGCCACCGGCGGATATTGCGCAATCGGCAACTGCGTGAGTGATACCGCGCCCATCACGATGATGAACAGCGCGATCACCCAGGCAAAGATGGGGCGCTCAATAAAAAACTTGGCCATGACGGAAGCCTTTACTTGTCAGCCGCGGGAGCAGCGGCTGCAGGTGCGGTAGCGGCGGGTTCGGCAGCCGGAGCTGCGGCAGCCGGTGCTGCGCCAGCCGGAGCTGCGCCAGCCGGGGCCGCAGCGGGAGCCGTGCCGGGTGCTTGCCACGGCACCGGAGTCACGGGCGTGCCTGGGGGCAGCATCTGCAGCTTCTGGAAGCCGTCGACCATGACCTTCTCGCCGGCCTTGAGGCCTTCAAGCACGATCCACTGCTGGTTTTGCGCGGCGCTGACCTTGATGTTGCGCTTGGAGATCTTGCCGTCGTCACCGACCACCGACACGGTGTCACCGGCTTCGCTGCGCGTCACGGCCTGCTGTGGCAGGGTGATGGCGTTGACGGCCTGGGCCTGCTCGATCTGGACGCGAACATAAAGACCTGGCAACAGCATTCCCTTGGGGTTGGGGACTTCGGCGCGCAGCGTGACCTGGCCGGTTGCGCTGTCCACGGACAGGTCGGTGAACAGCAGCTTGCCCGGACGTTCGTAGACGCTGCCGTCTTCCAGAATCACCTTCACGCTGGCCGCATCGTTGCCCGAGGCCTTCTTCAGCTTGCCTTCGGCCATGGCCTTGCGCAGCTTGAACGCTTCGCTCGACGACTGGGTGAAGTTGACATAGACGGGGTCGATTTGCTGGATCACGGCCAGCGGAGTGGCTTCGCCCTGGCCGACCAGCGCGCCTTCGGTGACCAGCGACTGGCCGATGCGGCCCGAGATGGGGGCCGTGACCTTGGCATAACCCAGATTGATGTCGGCCGAGCGCACGTTGGCCTTGCCCGCGGCGACATCGGCCAGGGCCTGCTTGTATGCAGCTTCGGCGTTGACGAAGTCCTGCTTGCTGATGGCATTGGCGGCAACCAGGGGCTTGTAGCGTTCGAGCTGGGCCGCGGCCTGGGCAAGATTGGCTTCCGAGCGGGCAAGTGCTGCGCGTGCGCTTTGCGCCGAGGCTTCATAGGAAGCGGCGTCGATGCGGTACAGCGCCTGGCCGGCCTTGACGTCGCTGCCTTCGCGGAACAGGCGCTCGAGCAGGATGCCGGCACTGCGGGCGCGCACCTGGGCAACGCGCGAAGCTTCGACGCGGCCGGGCAATTCGGTCACCAGGCCGACATCGCCGGGCGTGGCAACCACGACACCGACCTGCACCTGGGGAGCCTGGCCGGCGGCTGCAGCGGGCGGCTGGCCATCGGCCGGCTTGTCGCCGCAGGCGGCCAGCGCGAGCGCGGCCGAAATGGCAAGGGTCAGGCAGGCGTGGCGATATAGGCGACGGGGAGGTTGGGCGTCGGGCGCATTGCGCGTGCTGTGCATGGTTTTTTCCTAGGGATGAATCAGCGTCGGAGCATGGAGGGCGTACGTGTCAATATGACGGGCGCAGGCGGGCAATGCCCCTGAAAAGAGCTTGGCGATTGTACATACATTCATGAATGTATAATAAGACCCCTGCCTGAATTGAGGACATTGTGACCTCAGTGCGTGCAGCGCGCACGATTGAAAATTGGAGAAATGTCATGGCCCGTAGAACCAAAGAAGATGCGGTGGCAACGCGCAATGCCTTGCTGGACGCCGCCGAGCAGGTTTTCCTGGCGCAGGGTGTATCGCAGTCGTCGCTGGCGGCCATTGCCAAGCAGGCAGGCGCCACGCGCGGGGCGGTCTATTGGCATTTCAAGGACAAGCTCGACCTGTTCAACGCGATGATCGACCGCGTGACCATGCCGTTGGACCAGGTGATGTATGGCAACGTCGGGCAGTTTGCGGGCGCCGCGCCCCTGCCGCGCATGTGCCGCGTGATGTATCTGCTGCTCAATGGCCTGGTGACCGATGAGCGCATCCGCCGGGTGTTCACCATCATGATGCACCGCGTCGAGTTCGTCGGCGAGCTGGCGGCGCTGCAGGTGCGGCATACGTCTTCCATGAATGAATTCACGCGCCAGTTGGCGCTGGACTTCGTTGCCGCCGCCGAGCATGAAGGCGTGGCGCTTCATTACTCACCGCAATTGCTGGCCACCGGCCTGCGCTCGCTGCTCGATGGCCTGATGCATTCGTGGCTCATGGGGATGGAGGGATTCGATCTGGAAAAGGATGGCTTTGCGGCCATACAGGTCTATCTGGTGGGTGCCGGTCTGCCGCAGGCGGCGGTGCGCGCGGCTTTCGAGCAGGCGTTGTCTGAGCCTTCACCGCTGCTGGGCAGCGCGCGCGTTCCCTGTGGATATGCGGATCGCCAGGGATAGGCCCGGGCTTGTGTGAATTCGGTCCAAAGTCGTGCGACAATGCGCGCTTGCTTTGGACTTCGGTCCGGGGCGGCTGTAGCTCAGTGGATAGAGTATTGGCCTCCGAAGCCAAGGGTCGTGGGTTCGATCCCCGCCAGCCGCACCAGTCTTGTATGAAAGTACAAAAAAAAGCGAAAAAATAGCAGTTTTGTTTTTGACGTCAAAAATGCTGCTACAATCGAATTCTTCGGAGGGGTGCCCGAGTGGCTAAAGGGGGCAGACTGTAAATCTGTTGGCTTACGCCTACACTGGTTCGAATCCAGTCCCCTCCACCAGTTTTGGTTGAAGAGTTTGAAGATGCTATGCCAGCATCGACGCACAGAGAAGTGCGGGAGTAGTTCAATGGTAGAACCCTAGCCTTCCAAGCTAATGACGCGGGTTCGATTCCCGTCTCCCGCTCCAATTTGTGTGTAGCGTTTTTTTTTTGAATTGCCGCAAGGCAATTTGAATGCCCATGTGGCTCAGTGGCAGAGCACTCCCTTGGTAAGGGAGAGGTCGCGGGTCCGATTCCCGCCATGGGCACCAGCTTTCTGGTGCTTCCGCTAGATGGTTGCGCCGAGTCCTGTTGTGTAGTTAAAGATTTTTTTCGGAGTCGGAAAAATGGCAAAAGGAAAATTCGAGCGCACCAAGCCCCACGTCAACGTGGGCACCATTGGTCACGTTGACCATGGCAAGACGACACTGACGGCTGCTATCGCTACCGTTCTGTCGGCCAAGTTTGGTGGCGAAGCCAAGAAGTACGACGAAATCGACAAGGCGCCTGAAGAAAAGGCCCGCGGTATTACCATCAATACCTCGCACGTCGAATACGAAACCGAAAACCGCCACTACGCGCACGTTGACTGCCCCGGCCACGCTGACTATGTGAAGAACATGATCACCGGCGCCGCTCAGATGGACGGTGCTATCCTGGTTTGCTCGGCCGCTGACGGCCCAATGCCCCAGACCCGCGAGCACATCCTGCTGGCCCGTCAGGTTGGTGTTCCTTACATCATCGTGTTCCTGAACAAGTGCGACATGGTGGATGACGAAGAGCTGCTGGAACTGGTGGAAATGGAAGTCCGCGAGCTGCTGGACAAGTACAACTTCCCTGGCGACGACACCCCGATCATTCGCGGTTCGGCCAAGCTGGCTCTGGAAGGCGACAAGGGTCCCCTGGGCGAACAAGCCATCGACAAGCTGGCTGCAGCTCTGGACAGCTACATCCCCACGCCTGAGCGCGCTGTGGACGGTGCTTTCCTGATGCCCGTGGAAGACGTGTTCTCGATCTCCGGTCGTGGTACCGTGGTGACGGGCCGTATCGAGCGCGGTATCGTCAAGGTCGGCGAAGAAATCGAAGTCGTCGGTATCCGCGACACGCAAAAGACCACCTGCACCGGCGTGGAAATGTTCCGCAAGCTGCTGGACCAAGGTCAAGCTGGCGACAACGTTGGCCTGCTGCTGCGCGGCACCAAGCGTGAAGACGTCGAGCGCGGCCAAGTGCTGTGCAAGCCCGGTTCGATCAAGCCCCACACCCACTTCACCGCTGAAGTGTATGTGTTGAGCAAGGACGAAGGCGGCCGTCACACGCCTTTCTTCAACAACTACCGTCCCCAGTTCTACTTCCGTACCACGGACGTGACCGGTGCGATCGAGTTGCCTGAAGGCAAGGAAATGGTCATGCCTGGCGACAACGTGTCGATCACGGTCA
>Ga0308165_1003922_pt1 | contig 15350 bp, 21 predicted proteins | sample PhyWR2_FD_201032 | JGI IMG/M metagenome (GOLD analysis project Ga0308165, IMG submission 201032) | Phyllosphere microbial communities from UC Gill Tract Community Farm, Albany, California, United States - DLSLW.R2 | ecosystem: Host-associated > Plants > Phyllosphere > Unclassified | place: USA...
ACGTCGGCATAGTGCCTGTGAAGATCAACCCCCTGCAGTTTATGAAAGTGCCTGGTTCATGAGGCACACTACCGTCTAGGAAACTGGGGTCTATTCAAATTCATGCTGTCGCGTGGTTCACCAACAATACCGTTGGCCTGGGCCCACTGCCTAGATGTCAGTCCTCCCAACACGATACGGGCAATCATGTTGCTCTCATTGCTGTAATGGCGTTGTTGAGTCTGCTTCCCCTGTTCGGCACGTGCTGCGTCGAGTGCTTCACACATCGGCTTAAAGTTATTTGCCGCACTGATACGGGCTTTGAGCTGGCGACGATATTTGGCGGCGATTGCTGGTGCGGTAAGCTGCAAAGCCTCTTCACACTGGATAAAATACTTACGGACGGCGCGGCCTTGCTCGTTACGTTCGACCATTGCCAGCTCTTTAGCCATGCCGAGGGACAGGGCGTAATCTTTGCTGCGGCGGTCACCACCACGCTTCGTTTTCCAATCCGTGCTTATCTGCTCATAATTTGAACTTTGATTCCTGAATTCTGAGGAATCAAAAACCACGTAATCCGCACCTTGCGTAAAGCCATATTCATCAATGCGTAGCTTTATCCATGTGGAAAAATCGTTACCAACTCCCAATACTTTATGTAACGCCTTCGCACTAACAATATTGGTTTCACGCCCGCCTATTTGACCGGAAATAACAGGGACAATAGCTGCAAAGTCATTGCTGGTAATATTGCTTAGGCCAGATTCAGAGTGAGAGAGGCCCTGACCGGTTAAGGTCATATTTTTCATTGTCATTATGTCGCTCCGTTATTCGGCTGTGAACGTGTCCGGGTATAGGGTCAGGATTTCAGCGATAGCCTGTTGTGATAGGCCCTCATATCCACCAGCGGCAGCATTATTATTAACGAGTTGGATAATGCTCAGAGCATCAGCACGGCAGGTGATACGGTAGCGAAAGTGGCTACCGATACCATCACCGTTAGGCTCGTCAAGACGCTCCAGGCGGATATCTAAGCGGCGTTCTAGTTCAGTGGCGTAGTTGCGTGCGCTGGACAAGCGGCAGTAGTGGAGTATCTCGTTTTCAGTGAAACCATTAATACCGGTACGCATCATATAAATACGGGCGCGGTGTTTCTTTGGTGTAGGATTGTTGGTCTTGACGGGGGTATCATCAGCGGCGCTAACCTGCTCGATAATACCCACCTTGTTGTGGGCATTTTTTTTCATTATGCGATCTCCCCGCGAGACTCAGCAATTCGTTGATTTATCCAGTCGTCTATTTCACTCTCAACAAAGGCAATAGTTCGAGAACCTATTTTAATAGGCTTAGGAAAGCGATTTTGATTTATAAGTCGATAAATCCACGCCCTACTATATCCTGTACGTTCTAATACATTTTTTAGACGCATAAGGTTTTGAGATTGACTCATATTAATTATTCCTTACTTTTCAGGCATGGTGATACAACCTGGCTATAAGTAGGTTGTTAAATACGAAATTTAGACACGAAAAAACCCACAGCATGCGAAGTATGTGTGGTATTGATATCTAAATTCTATTTACAATATGAAATTCAGATAGATAGCTAATTTTCCAAGGGTATCTACTGCTCTAAAGGAAGAGCTACAAGCAAGCAAGCGTTTGAAAGGATGTGTTTTATTTACTTTAATTCATCAAGAGGTATATATTTAAAAACCTATATTTCCTTAATCTTTCGTCTTCATAATCCTATGTTTTATAAAGTTTAACTTTCCTAAGATGATAATCTGAATTTTATTTTTTTGCTTCTGAATAATTAGTGGGGTAAACCATTTTGCTCTACAAGGGCAGAACCAGTCATTCCAGTAAATGACGTACCTTCAATTTAAAAGAGACACTCTCATGGTGATATCATAAAAAATTTTTCTGGAATTCCAAGAGAGTTGTTTTTTAAAGACCATATTGCTTCGACAGCAATTCAAACTAGCTTTTTATTGCTCTACTTGTCGAGTACGCCACACAATTAAACATGGCAAATCAACATGTACCGGAAAGGGGAATAATAATTAACCCAACACCTTCGCAGCAGAGGATAAAAATGTGTACACCTTTCGGCATACGCTAGTAGTTTTAAAGAGCATCCGCTTTTCAGCGACGTAGGACGATAAGTCCAATTTTAAATAAGGTACTTTTCAGCACTCGATTGAGGCACTCTTCTTCAGAGTTTTCTTTTAAAGAACCGTTACAAACTGGAAAGCATTCCTTTCACAGAGTGATGAAATCATCTAATAGTGTCTAATATAGACAACTACTGTGTACATGTCCAGCGGTTCATGCACGTTTTCCGAATGAGCCATGAACCACATTTTCACCACGTTCCAAGCTATCCATATAGTCGGCATACCACTGGAGCATTTCCCGTCGTCCATCCAGATACTGCGCATGGTTATAGATCCCACGGATAGAGTTTTTATCAACGTGAGCAAGCTGGACTTCAATCCATGCACTGTTATAACCCTGTTCGTGAAGTATTGTACTCAAGGTATGTCTGAATCCGTGGCCTGTAGCTTTCCCGTCATAGCCTATTCGCTTAATCACCTGGTTAATGCTGGCTTCTGACATTGGCTTGCCGGCATCATTACGCCCCGGGAATACATATTTTCCTCGGCCGGTGAGCTGGTAGACTTCTTCTAATAATGTTTTAACTTGATGGGATAGGGGAACGATGTGTGGTCGCCGCATCTTCATGCGTTCGGCAGGTATCTGCCAGATACCTTTCTCAATATCTATATCTGCCCATTCAGAAGTACGTAACTCAATTGTTCGTAACCCAGTAAGCATTAGCAGCTTGGTACCATTACGAGTGAGAAGGCTACCGGTGTAATGATTCAAAGCACTAAGGAAGGCGGGTATCTGATCCGCGGTTAGGTGAAGGAAGTGATTTAACTTTGGCGTTTGCAGGGCACCAGACAGATCGGATACAGGGTTATGGCGTGCTTTACCCGTAATGATGGCAAAGGTATAGATCTGCTTACAGGCCTGCCTGACCTTTTTTAATTTATGAAGTACCTTTCTTGCTTCCATATGCCGCAGCATATCAAGCATATCAGTGGGCTGCAGAGTAGTAATATCCAATCGGCCTATATACGGGAATACATCCATTTCGAGGCAGGACAGCATTGAAGCTGCATAATCCTCACTCCATTTAGCTGATTTATATGAATGCCATTCCAGTGCTACTGATTTGAATGAGTTAACAACTGAAAGTTCTTTCTCTCGCTTCTCGTCTTGTTTGGCTGTTCCCGGATCTCCACCAGCAGCTAGAATTTTTTTTGCATCATCGCGTTTCTTTCTGGCATCGGCCAGTTTGACATCAGGATATACCCCCACAGCCAGCAGCTTTTCTTTTCCAGCGGATCGGTACTTCAATCGCCAGTATTTTGAGCCGTTTGGATTCACCAGCAGATATAACCCGAAACCATCAGCCAGTTTATAAGGTTTGTCTTTACCTTTGGCGTTATCCACTTGGCGAGCATTCAGCTTCATATTGGGGGTATCTCATTTCATTGAACAGAACTATACCCCCAAATATACCCCCACATAGTTGTAGATTTCAATAGACGATAGTAGACGTAGAAACACTGAAATATGGCTATGTTATTTGATTTATTAGGATTTTGTAGACTTTAGTAGACGTTGGAAGATATGTGACTGGTGTCCCCTGCAGGAATCGAACCTGCAACTAGCCCTTAGGAGGGGCTTGTTATATCCATTTAACTAAGAGGACTTTAATCTTGCTGTTTCTTAAGCGTTTCGCTTGATTTGTATGTTATCCCATTACTTCATGTATTATCAAGCACTTCGTTCCTTTTGGTTCTCTTTTCTGTAAATCTGTTCGTCAATAAAATCACGTCGTTCACTTGCCATTGCGTACACATTGAGTACAGAATGAGAAAAATCAGTGTGTACAGGATATATAAGCCGTGAGCCTCAGTGATACTAAACTTCGCAGCATCAATGATAAGCCATACAGCGGGACACCCGAAATCACGGACGGTGACGGACTGAGTGTTCGCATAACGCCTACCGGAACGATTACGTTTCAGTTCCGCTACCGCTGGAATGGTAAGCCAGTGCGTCTTTCAGTTGGTCGTTACCCTGCAATGTCTCTCAAAGAAGCCCGTGTGGCTGTCGGTGAGATGCGCGAATTGTACATGAAGGGACTCAACCCTAAAAATTATTTTACTAAAGAAGACGGAGAATTCACTCTTAAAGAGTGTTTAGATCAGTGGTGGGAGAAGTACGTTGAGACTCTTAAGCCAAATACAAAGATTCTGTATAAGTCTGTTGTGTACAACACGATGTACACAGAATTTCCAGATGCTCCAGTAGTAAACATACCGATATCAGCCTGGGTGCGTTTCTTTGATAAGCAGGAAAAGAGCAACGCAAAAAAAGCGAGGGTCTTACTCCTTCAATTACGGTCTGTAATGAACTGGTGCATAAGTCGCCAGCTTATCCCTTCATGTGAGGTCCTGAAGCTCAGCGTCAAAACCATTGGTAAGAAGCCGGATACTGGTAGTAGGGTTCTTACCTACACCGAGCTTGCAAAAGTCTGGTTGGCACTTGAAAGCAGCAAGATCACCACATCCAATAAGGTACTTCATCAGCTTTTGTTACTTTGGGGCGCTCGTTTATCAGAACTGCGCTTAGCTACTGCTAGCGAGTTCAATATGGATGACCTTATATGGACGACGCCTGTTGAACATTCCAAGATGGGTAATGTGATTCGTCGCCCTATCTTTGACCAAGCAAAGCCATACATAGAAAGGCTGTTGAGTGCTGGCAACAATGTGCTGTTCCCTGGTCAAGAGCTTGATAGGGCAATAGACCGCTCGTCTTCAAATCTCTACATGAAAAAACTAAGGGATAAAATAGATATACCGGAGTGGCGCACGCACGATTTCAGGCGGTCGCTAGTGACGAATTTATCAGGGGAGGGAGTAATGCCTCATGTCACCGAGAAGATGCTGGGGCATGAATTGGGGGGAGTTATGGCGGTGTATAACAAACATGATTGGCTGGTGGAGCAAAAGGCAGCTTATGAATTATATGCTGATAAAATATTCTGGTATGTTAAAAATATAAATAAATATAGTTAACTTCATTACATAAGCGATTATGATGGTTCGGTCAAGTTAATAAAACATGAGTGAGGACGTGACTCTTTGTCAGTTATGGGTCCTCACTAATATTATTACACCAGTTTTTAAGTTAACTCTCATCGAAATCATTTATATTATACATATATCCATGAGCACCTAATGATAAAGAGAAAATTGGAATGTTATTGTTTATGCTGTTTCTTATTATTTTAATAAGACTCATACCTGAGTTACTTACCCTTCCTCCTACATAAATAGCCTTTATTGCCGACGGGGAATATTCCAATAATCGATTCTTCCCTGATGATGTATTGATAATCCTATATTCTTTTTCGTATTCCCAAGCATCATGTTTTTTAAAAATGATTTTTTCATCCTTTGCGTCATTAAAATTACGAATGTCATGAGCGATGTTTGTGTAAATCACATCTTGACTAAGAAGGCAGCAATCATAGTTATTACGCAAGGATAGTAAAAGCTCGTCTTGTTCGAATTCGATACACATCCCTGAAAATTGTTCAGCGTAATGAGACCACATCAAAGTACTGTCTTTAAATTGTATGTTATCTGTCGGATCTATTTTAGAAAAACAGCAAACGCCAGAGTTATTAATAATCGTTGAAATAGTACTATGTACTTTGGGTAAGTTATTACTATCACCAAATATCATTTGGGCAGTTAACTCATATGTGGCCTCAAAGGGATCATTCAACTTGTCAAATCCAGAAAACCATAAACTACAATTAGTCAATGCACTAAGAGAGTCCAAGCTAATCCGCTGGTATTTATATAGTCTCATTTTTTTACGCTTTACAAGTTATAATTAACCACATTTTACATCAATTTTTGAAGTAATAAAAATGCATGTTTTGCATATGTGTGAACATACTCGCTATTTAGTATGCGTCATTGATTCATGATATAAACATGCATGTTTAAATTGATTTTCAATATTAATGATTTACTCCGCCAGACTCTATCCATTGCGCCACAGCCTTTCGACTATAGCGGGTTGGGTGGGTAAGAATAGGCTGAGGGAACCCGTGTTCTTTACGTAACCGCCAAACAGCTGTTTTTTTCTTTTTTAGCAGATCAAATACTTCCCGCTCTTCCATAAAATCATTGATAGTCATAATCACCTCATTAATTATTTTGAATAGTTGGGATAAGTTTCTGCCGCCAGCCGCTCTGCTCGTTGCGAAAGCTCACTTTTTGGTTTTAAGGCATAAGGCCCCTCATCAGGCACAACAGGCAGCGGCGGGGCGGCGTACAGGTTATTACCAACAACAAGCGCACCCTCATAAAGTTCTTTAACTGCTTTACGGCGTGGTTCATCTCCAGCCATCTGAGCAGCGGTTATGTAGTCGCTATGTTCGACAATAGCCACTGGCTTCTCCGCCGCCTCCCTTCGCGCCAGTAGCTCAGCAGCCATTGACTGATATTCTTCGTCCTGACAGATGCAAATCATGCCTTTGTTAGCAAGCTCAGCCAGGCGATCATTGGTTACAGGGTTGCTCAGCTTATTCATCGTCATCATCCTCGTCGCCATCATCATCCAATGAGCACAGAAACGGATTGGTTGCAGCCAGCATTTCGCTAGCCGTGCCGTGTCGCTGCAAGCGACGAAGCACCTCGCAAAACTCAAAAGCTTCAATGCGCTCGTCACCGAGTTCGAGCGAACATGCGAACTGGTATGCGGCGGCCACCAAGTTTTGCAGCTGCTCGGCAATAGCGGATTTTCTCAGGTTATTCATAAATCCACCTTATCCACTTATGGCAACGAAACGCACTTCTTCATCAGTAGAGAACTCACTGGTAACATCACTGACAAATCGGACGTAGTTATTGAATTCACCTTCGCCATTATCATGGTCTTTCCAGATAACAGTGGATTCAGGTGGCATTTTCTTTAACTCTTTGATTAGCTGCTTTACCGTTAATTTAGCCATCTACTCATTCCCCCAAAGTATCAACGCAAAACTGATTCAATGACTCAGCTTCGCTGCCACTAATGCGGTAGCGAAAGGGATAGCCATCGGTATTAGTGGCATCACCCAAAGCAAACCAATCGTCACTAAAGGTATCCGATTCAAATTTCCTGCCATTGCCACCAGTAACGTACCGATTCCTTCTTGTTACTCCTTTTCGTGTGGAATGACCTCCTTGCCAGCATGTGGCACCTTCTCGGATGAATCTATGCTTTGCCATCCTACTCCCCCCACAGTACCGCCAGCGGCGCGATTATGTTGATGATCTGGTTCTACAAAATCTGAAAGCCGATCAGACAGGCGAGCACGAAGTTGTTGTGTTCCTGCGTACGCTATCGCCGCTTCAAGTAGACCGTTCACGCATTCACTAAATTTATGTGGTTTTATAAATGGCTTGATGGATGAATCCTGTGCTTCCAGTTCGGCTACGCGCTTCTGTGACTCTGTGTAAAGGTCCTCTACCCGACGAAGCTCTTTAGCGGCTGCTGCCGCAAGTTCATCAGACAGCAGCTCATCTCGTTTTAAATCTGCGTTCTGCTTCTGCGACTGTTCGAGTGCAGCTATCAGTTTTGCCTCGCGCTCTGTTGCTATTCTGGTTACACGTTCACTAAGTTTCTGCTGAGCTTCTTCAATAGTGTTCGGGCCAAATAGCTCTGTGTGGATGTCAACGACTCCAGCAAAGAAGTCAGCTATTTCGCTGCTAATCAGCTCTTCGAGTTGTTTAGTCACTGCTGGCCTCCAGTTTGCTAGCGCGGTTAACCAAAATTTCAGCCTTTTGTTCATCATCAAGAATGTCATCAGACACAATGGCTACTTGATCGGAACCGCTCCATGATATTGGTGGGCTGGCCTTAATTGCTTTGTTAAGAGCCGCTACAGCCCCCTGAATATCTTTTGACAAAAGGCTGATATCGCCATCTTCTGGAAATTCATTTTCGCAATGTTGCTCAATATCGAACTCTGCTGGGTAATTCGGACTGCAAATAACTAACTGCAACTCACTGGGCAGAACTGAGTTATCAAGGCAGTAATCAGCCAGCGATTCCATATCAAAGAAGTAGGTGTCATCATCAAAAATAACCAAAGGCTCACCGCCCCACACAACACGTTCAAGCGTTGCAAAGTGCGCCTCTCTTTTTAGTTTGTGACATATCTCGCAATAGCTTCTAATTTCGTGGATAGGGTGATCGTCAGGATGTTCTTTGCATTTACGATGAGTAGCCCCGCACCAACGAGCCTGGTATTCATCATTGCCCCAGAAACGGCCGTCACGGTCTACCCAGCCTGTGACTGTCTGAATGCTAGCCGCCGCTGGAGAATCCATCATGATTGTTTTTGCTTCGGTGTTATTACTCATTGGTAACCGCCTTGAATGCGAGGAAAGTGCTCATTGAGCGATCAACAAGTTTGGTATTGTGGTACTTACTGATAGCCCATGTGATAGCGAATAAAATCCAACGGAAATGGCTGGTATAGGTTTTGAATGTCAGGCCGTCGCAAAGGTCCCAAGCGCTAAATCTTTCAGGCCAATCAGCGTTATAAACCGCCTGATAGGCTTCCCAGTCATTGCTGAACTCTGCACGACACAAATCACGGACTATTTCACGAACTATGGCCTTATCACTGTCTGGCGTGTCGTCGTCATCGTCCCAATCGTCATCCTCTGATTCATCCCCTTCAGAGTCTTCAAGATATTCGCTTAACGATTCTTTGAGGCTTTTGCAAAAGGCATCATGATCGTAATCCTGCGCTAATAGATTGCGGGCAGAGCAACCCGCGCCAGCCTCCAGCTTTTCAGACCAGTAGCAGGTATTAATTCCACCTTCCCAGCCACCAAAAAATCTAAACATGTCGGCAATGCGAGAAAACGTCCAAGTACCCATATCGCCAGTCACAGTCAGATAACCGGGCCAAGTGACTACATCGTAGTAATAGCAACTGGTGTCGGGTTCCTTCATGCGAAGGTGGCGGTAAAGGCCATCATCACGGATTATTTCCAGGCGATGGTTTGCTGTGTCCAAAAGAAAGCGGGTATCTGTATTAAATTGACGACGTTTCATTGGCCTGACTCCTTACGAAAAATAAGATTTTCGGCCTCAAGTGCGGAGTTCTTATCCAGTGACTCACCCAATGCGACAAACACAACATCCAAGCGAGCAGCTAAATTTTTCATTAACGTTGCAGCTGCTGGTGGCAGGTTCTTGGCCTCTTCATGACCAGCCATTACCAGATCAGTAATTTTCATGTGTGCCATTATTTTCACCCCATCAACTCATTGAAGCGGTTCATGAAAAATCCATATGCCTGCCCAGGCTTAAGTGGATGGATAGCAAAGCCATCGTAGGGCAGTATTCCTTCGAGAATGGGCCAGATAGAGCCGTCATCTATATCCAGATCACGTCGCTCTGTTGCCAGCATGATTAGGTCGGCGTACTTAACTCGTTTACTCATTTTCTCTGGGAGATTGAATTTTTTACGGATGACAGCATCCACCTTGCTTTCCATTGCCTGATAGTCTGGTAATAGTTGTTTCAAGGGTGATGGAATGTCCTGGCAATACGCTTCTACGCCGTCATGCAGCAGGGCTTCTAACGCAAACTCAGCAGGAACGATCAGGCTGCAATGAACTGAGTGCTGCGCTACGCTATAAAACTCAGGCAAATGACCACCAAAGCGGCAGATATTTGACAGGGACACAGCAATATCTTCGATATTAATCTGCTCCAGCTTTAGATTTAAATAATCAACATGCTGCCCGGTGAATGTTCTGATAAATGACATTTAATTCTCCACTAAATAATAAGTACCACTGCACTGGTTATTACAAAAGGGTGGGTTGTTTAGTTTTTACTGCACGTTTTTTCTTTAAGGCTTCTGCTGGTGTTATTTGCTTTTCAGCCCATATCTTGGCATGACGCATTACATCATCGAACATTCCGCCTTTCTTACTGGCTTGAGACATGCGTTTATACAAATCAATGGCTTGCCATGCCCCCCCCTGAGCCATTGATAAAGAAAAACCTTGCTTTATTAATTGCTCTTTAACGTTTTTTTCAATGAATTCAATATGATTCATTGAACACCTCCATTGAATTTTAAGTGTGCGAATCCATACCCATTGATAATGGGTTGATACCAAAATATTAATTAGTGTTTAGATTCGCCGCCGAGAGCACCAGTTAAATCAATTATTAATTTTGATAATTCACCAGTAAATAAAATTAAATCCGTATCAAACCGCATGACAATATCTTCACGGTCTATATCATCATTTTGCTCTAATAATACGTCAGAGAATTTTAGCTTTTTAATTGCGATTGAATCAGTCAACGTAAAACTAATTCGCTCCTGCCAATCCAGGGCTAAATTAGTCACTACCTTACCAGCTTCAATATGAGTGCTAATTTCGTCACTGCATAAATCCTGATTCTTGACCTTAGCCAGGCCACCACCTTCCAGAATGGCTTTAAGCTCTGCCTCATCTTTTAGTGCGAAACCAGCCGGAACGTCACCAGATCTTACCCATTCAGTCATGGTTAATTCAATTGGCGTTTCCATCGTTAATGGCACAACGGGCAGAGAGCCAATCGTTTTGCGAAGTAATGCCAGTGAATCTTCAGCTTTCTTGGCACTGGAAGCATCAACAATAACCAGGTTGTTATTAGTATCGATCCAAATCTTAATAGTGCTATTACGTGTGAAAGCACGTGGTAATAAAGAATGCAGAACCTCATCACGCAGAGAGTCTTTTTCAGTTTTCTTTAATTTTCTTGCCTGCTCTGATTCCAGTTTTAATACTTTTTTAGCCAGCTCTTCTTTAATTACTGATGCCGGTAGCATTTTTTCTTCACGCCGAACAACCAGAAGAACTTGGCCATTCACTTTATGAAACAGGCGATCAGAGTGAATGCCAAGAGGTTCAACCCATCCAGTTTTCGCCATGTCCTGGCTACCACATGGAGTGAAAGCAAAATTATGTAATTGCTTCTCAAAAGCCTCTTTATCATTGGCAATTTGTACGTCACGAGACAGACGATAAATCATTAAATGTTTAAATACTGGTTTAATCACGTTAGCTCTCCTTGATCCTGCACGACCGGTTAATTTGAGGTTGTGGCGGTGGTGCTACCACCTGCCAGCCCGGCTACGACTGGCGACGGTTTAGACTATTCACACATATTCCATTTTCATGGTTTAGGTTTGGCCTCGTCACGTACGCTGGTCGCATTGCCACAACGGAAAGAGCATTCCTTACATCCGAGTTGTTGCTGAGTCTAACTCTCGCGCACCCTTCACAAATGCTCTTACCTGTTGTGTTCGCGGGGTCTACTTCCCTCCTGTCACGGTTCTTTCTCCGCGTCATTGCGTCTTAGCTTTTAAACTAAGTATTCGCTATTATTATTTTGCCGAATTCTCACTCGTGTTCGGCGCACGATCCCTACCTAGCCGCAGGGAACTCCACTTATAGCCACAATGGAGAGTAAAATGCTTATAAATCAGTTTGGTGAGACATATGAACCTAGGCCTGACGGTCAAGTGCCATATAGGCCGTCTGATAGGCAGCCGGAACCAGAACCTAAACAGTAAGAGGCAATACATGACCCGAGATTCGACGCTATTTAATATTCGTTATTCTTTTCAAATAGAAGCAATGCATGCGACTTTATACAATCGCGTCGATAAATTTTTAACGTTTGCTCAAATTATTCTCGGGTCTGCTATTTTCGCTGATTATGGCAGCCTGCCTATCTTTGGTGCCTTGGTGGCTGTTATTTCAATTGGCAGCTTTATTTGGCAGCCCGGCAAGGCAGCAATCCTTCATGAGATCCAATCCAAGAAAATGAAACTCCTGGTAAGCAAGCCTTCGAGTGTTTCAGATGAAGAGCTTCACTCGGATTACCTTATTGCGCAGGAGACCGATAACTCAATGCTCGGGCTATTACGCGACGCTGCTCATAAAAGAACACTTATATCCTTTGGAAGGTTCACCGAGGCTAATGAAATAAAATTAAGCCTTATCGAAAAAATAGTGGCCTGGCTGTCAGGCGACCTACCTAAAGATAATTAACTCACCAAACCGAATTGTTAAAGAGCGAAGCGTCCATAGTGGCGCTTTTTTTGTGCCTGTATCGCTGGCAAGCGGAACGTAACTACCTACTGCGCATTAATGTTAGCCATCTCATCCGCTGTTTCGTATGCCGCCGGCTGCTACTTCGTGGGCTTCCTTCCTGCTCACTGTTTCTACAAGGTACATTATGTACCTTGTAGGTACATTGTCAAGCGTAAAAAAACCCGCATTGCGGGCTTTTTATTATTTGGTTATTTTCGATTTATGTATCTTCTTGGTTTCCCGGAAAAAATAACCGTTCCTATTATTGAGCAGTTTCCATTTATTTTCACATAAGGTTCTGGCCAGTTGGGGTTTAAAGCCTTAAGAAACCGCTCACCACTATCTTCTACAAGGCGCTTGAATGTGGTCTCTCCAGATGAATGCATCAGAGCTATAACATCATCGCCATGCATCGCAACAACTTCAGGATCTACAAAAATCATATCGCCCTGGCGGTATTCATCAATCATTGATTCGCCAATAACACGAAGGATATAAGTCATCGGCCCACAAGGAACGGGGCAGGGGTAATGTTCAATATCGCTCAAATTAACCTCAGAGTATCCAGCCTCTGTCCAGGCCCCCGCCTGCACCCAAGAGATTACCGGAACCATTGTAATGTTTCTGTTAGTATCCGAAACATCAGGGTTTTTTGCAATATTAGTAGTTTGATGCTCTCTATCCAGCCACCCCAAAGGGAGGTCAAAACACTTTTCAATATGCCTTGCCATTGCATCGCCAATACCTTTGCTAGCACCTTCCCCCATAAACCTACTGGTTTGAGTTGGCTCGCGATCAATCATGTTGGCGAAGTAGGAATTACCTCCCACTCCATCCCTTAGTTTTCGGGCATTTAAGCGCCGTATGTCTTGGATAGTTTTCATTTATAAATTAGACATTGTGTACCGTGAGGGTACAAGTACCTTTACGGTTCATTGTTTTCATGTAATATGTACATAGGAGGTACATTAAATGAAAAGATACTGGGATTCTCTTAGTAAAACACAGCAAGACGCACTGGCAGATGAGGTTGACTCAACAGTCGGGTATCTGCGACTTATCTTCAATGGTTACAAAAAGGCCGGTTTTTCTCTTGTAAAAAAAATTGATAAAGCCACGGCAGGGGCTGTTAGCAAGTCAGATCTTCGTCCTGACATTTACCCGCAAGATATCAACAGCCTCGAATACCATCAACCACAAGAGCGCGAGGTGAACTGTGGGTAACTCAAAGAAATGGCGTCAATTGATGCAGCCTAAATGGTACGTAAATACCGTAAGAAACATGATCACAGGTCTGGCTGGTGGTTATGAAGAGGCTGTTGACTGGATAGGGCGCAAAGAGAGTGTTGATGATAGCGGCACCACCAATGCCTCGTTAGTTAATCGCCTAAGAGATGAGGGTGATCAGATATTTCCTCTTGGGTGGGCGATGTTGCTTCAGCAGGTGGATGGTTCTCATTGTATAGCGCATGCGATTGCGCGTGAGTCCGGCGGTGTGTTTATTCCACTGGCAGATATTGGGGATATTGACAATGCCGACATCAACCAGCGGTTACTGGAGGCTATTGAGCAAATAACTAAGTACTCGCAGCAGGTAAGAGCAGCCATTGAGGATGGTGTTGTTGAGCCTCATGAGCGAGTGGCAATCAATGACGATCTTTACCTGGCTATCGCCAAGCTTCAAGAGCATGCGTCACTGGTCTACCGAATCTTCTGTGAGCCAGAAAAAGGTGACACCCGCGAGTGTGCAGCTCCGGGCGCCTTGGCGTGTCGTTCTTTTGTGGAGAGTTAACGCATGAACAGTGTAGCAAGACAGTATTGCCGTACGCAACTTGTGTTGCAACCCATAGCTGGTGGTAAGGGCGCAACTCAGTATTGCTATGGGATAAAGATACAGGGCCGCTTTACTCCTGTCTCCCACAGCTTTGCCGCTTGGGCTGTGGGGGAGTTTAATCGCCAGAAGGAATTGTTCTCATGCAGCAGCTCAGCCGGCAATACATCGACTGGCGAGGTCGAACCGTCCACGTCATTGGGTATGACAGGCAAAAGCAGTGGGTCATATTCCGAGAACCTGGCTACGAGCACGACTGCATGTTGCCCGTCGAGCAGTTCCAGAAGAAATACAAGCGGGTGGATGAATGAGCACTAATAACAGGATTTTTGACGTCGTTCAGGCAATGTCTGGACAAAAGAACGTAATAGTCATCCCCCGTCCGTACCTGAAGTTTTTTGGTAGCGACCAGCAGGCCTTTCCCTTGGCTGCATTATTAAATCAGATTGTGTTCTGGTCTGGCGTTGATTCATCTTGCGGTGATGGGTGGTTCTATAAGTCTCACAAGGAAATGGGGGTAGACCTTGAAGTTCTGAGTGAAGATCAGGTCCTGCGGTTGGTCGGAAAGATAGAGAAAAAGTACCTTGCTGGAATTATTGAAACAAAAAGCCAAAAGGTTAACGGGACACCTACAACACACTATCGAATCATTGATTCTGACGCCCTGATATCCAAAATATTCCCGCCAGCCATGGATTCCGCGAAAGTGCGGAATGGAAAACGCGAAGCTGCGGAATCGGAATCGCAGAAGTGCGGAATGGAAACCGCAGAACCGCGGGAACAATGCCGCGAAGTCGCGGAATCCTATCTTTATACAGATCTAGACACAGATAGAGACACACAGATCAATAAACCCTCTTGTCAGCTGGCTGGGCCAGCAGACGGAGAGGAATTTATTTCTAAGAAATTAACCAGAGAAGCAACCGAGGTATTGCAGCACCTCACAAACCTCACTGGCGTTAAATTTGAACCAACAGACGGGAACTTGCAGCACATTAGGGCTCGTCTTCGTAATGAGACTGCTACCAAGCAAGATGCGATGGTTGTGATTGAGCATCTCGTAGGGTGCTGGATGGGTACCAAATACTCAAAAGGGCTTAACCCTGGCAGGATTTTTTCTTCGGATAAATTCTCTTCCAATTTGATTGCTGCTAAGGCCTGGGAGTCTGCTGGCCGTCCAGACTGCAAGAGCACCACGCCTGTAATTGATATCGCTGGGCGTGAGGAGGCATACACAAACCTGATCCAACTCCGCCGTAAGCCAGCAAACAGACTCGA
>Ga0308165_1003926_pt1 | contig 15331 bp, 15 predicted proteins | sample PhyWR2_FD_201032 | JGI IMG/M metagenome (GOLD analysis project Ga0308165, IMG submission 201032) | Phyllosphere microbial communities from UC Gill Tract Community Farm, Albany, California, United States - DLSLW.R2 | ecosystem: Host-associated > Plants > Phyllosphere > Unclassified | place: USA...
AATTTTCCGTTTTCCTGCACCAGTGAACCGGCTGCTTTGTCCGGAACAAGTAATTGACCGAACAAGGTCAGCAAAGCGGGAAAAACAATCCCGCACAACGCGGTGACGAAGACCGTCACACGAATGGTCTGTTTCATGATTCTGTTCTCCTTATAAGATGCTTGCAAGCAAGACATCAATGATTTTAATGCCGATGAACGGGACGATGACGCCGCCAAGACCATAGATGAGTAAATTCCGGCCGAGCAGTTGATCCGCTGTCATCGGTTTATACGAGACACCTTTCATCGCCAGCGGAATCAGCATCGGAATGATGATTGCGTTAAAGATCAGTGCCGACAGGATAGCCGTTGTCGGGGAATCGAGACGCATGATGTTCAGCAGCTCCATTTGCGGAATCGCGACCATGAAGATTGCCGGAATAATCGCAAAGTATTTTGCGACATCATTGGCAATCGAGAACGTCGTCAACGCGCCGCGTGTCATCAGCAACTGTTTCCCGATTTCAACGACTTCGATGATTTTCGTCGGATTGGAGTCGAGATCAATCATGTTCGCCGCTTCTTTTGCTGCCTGCGTTCCGCTGTTCATCGCGAGACCGACATCGGCCTGGGCAAGCGCCGGTGCATCGTTCGTTCCGTCCCCTGTCATCGCGACCAGGTGTCCGGCATCCTGCTCACGCTTAATGACGCGGATTTTATCTTCCGGCGTACATTCAGCAACAAAATCGTCGACTCCGGCTTCGCGGGCAATCGTTGCTGCCGTCAATGGATTGTCGCCGGTACACATGACCGTTTTGATTCCCATCTCCCGCAGGCGGTCAAATCGTTCCCGCATGCCGGGCTTAACCGTATCTTTCAGGTAAATGACACCTAAGATTTCCGTATCGATTGCGACGACGAGTGGTGTTCCGCCGAGTCGGGAAATTTGTTCGACTGTTTCCTGCAGATTGCCGGGGATCTCTCCCCCCTGGTCCGCGACCCACTGTTGAATCGCTTGTCCGGCTCCTTTTCGGACCCGCCGGCCGTCGGCTAAATCAAGACCCGACATCCGCGTTTCCGCCCGAAACGGAATGATTTCCGCTCCGTCCAACTGCTTTTGTTCAATCGGCATGTTTCGCAGTTCAGCCAGTTCGAGGACCGAACGGCCTTCCGGTGTCTCATCCGCGAGTGACGAGAGTGTCGCACCGGCAAAGACGGTTTCCGTCGTCGCATTACCGACCGGCAGAATGTCGGACGCCATCCGGTTCCCGAATGTAATCGTACCCGTCTTATCGAGAATGATCGTTTGAATGTCCCCTGCCGCTTCGACCGCTTTCCCGCTCATCGCAATGACGTTAAAGCGGGTCACGCGGTCCATCCCGGCAATCCCGATCGCGGATAACAATCCGCCGATCGTCGTCGGAATCAGACAGACCAGCAAGGCGATGAGAATCGGACCGGACAAATCAAAGTCTAAATAATTCGTAAAGACAGGCAGTGTCATGACGACGAGTAAAAAGATCAGCGTCAAGCTCGTCAGTAACGTTGACAGCGCCAATTCGTTTGGTGTTTTTTGCCGGCTTGCGCCTTCGACGAGCGCAATCATCTGGTCGAGGAAGGACTCGCCGGGGTTACTGGTAATCCGAACTTCGATTTCGTCACTGACGACTAACGTACCACCGATGACAGACGAGAAGTCGCCCCCGGCTTCTTTAATGACCGGTGCCGATTCTCCGGTGATCGCCGACTCATCAATCGAAGCGAGACCTTTGATGATTTCGCCGTCCCCCGGTACATATTCACCGGTCCGGACGAAAACGATGTCGCCTTTACGTAGTGTCGCTGAGGACACGGTCTCGATCATCTGACCGACCCGTTTGCGCGCCATGACATCCGCTTTTGAGGCTTTTAAAGAATCCGCCTGTGCTTTCCCGCGTCCTTCGGCGATCGATTCGGCGAAATTCGCGAACAGAACGGTCAGGAACAGGATGATGCTGACGGCTAAGTTAAAACCACGCATCTCATCGATGAAAATCGTGTAGCCGATAGTCAGAAGACAACCGATCCAGACGACGAACATGATCGGTTGCTTGACCATGTGCGCCGGATTTAATTTTTTAAAGGCATCAAGTGTCGCTTGTTTGGCAATTGATGGATTGACAGGTGATGTCGATTCTTTTTCCGGAACGTTTGGTTCCTGCTCAGCGGGTTGATGTTTGATTGGTTCCATCATGTTTCATTATCTCCTGTTCACATCGTCAGCCAATCCGCGATAGGTCCAAGTACGAGCACTGGCAGGAATGTCAATGCACCGACGAGTACGACCGTACCGAGGAAAACTGTACCGAATAGTGGGGTATCTGTTTTAAACGAAAATTCATCTTGCGGAACAGCTGGTTTTGCTTTCAGTGATCCGGCAATCGCAAGCATCAGAATCAACGGAATGTAACGACCGAAGAATAAGGCAAACGAAGTCGCGACATTCCAGTAGACATTCGCGTCACCGAGCCCTTCAAAACCGGAACCGTTGTTGGCGGTCGCCGAAGTGAACTCATACAAGACTTGCGACAGACCATGGTAGCCGGGATTTGAAATCGCTTCGACACCCGGTGCCACGTACATTGAAACTGCTGTTCCGACCAGAATCAGAAACGGCGGAACGAGTAAGGTGATCGCCATCAGCTTGACTTCAAACGTTTCAAGCTTCTTGCCAAGGAAGGTTGGTGTCCGCCCGATCAACAGTCCGGTCAGGAAGACGGCGACAAATGCATACAACAGAACGTTCAGGAAACCGGCTCCCGTTCCGCCATAGACGACGTTCAGCATCATGTTTCCGAGTTGAATCAGTCCGGCAAGCGGATGAAGCGAATCATGCATCGCATTGACAGCTCCGGTTTCAGCCGCTGTCGTAATCGAGCTGTATAAGATCGTCCCGATTTGACCAAACCGGAGTTCCTGACCATGTGCGGTCGGATTTGCAAATAAACTGCCCGCCATCCCGAACGTCATCATGATAAACAGGATCGTCATCATGCCGAGGAACAGACGGCCCTGCTTCGCTGAACCGATCATTTTTCCGTAAGCAATGGGAAGTGACATCGGAATCAGCAGCATTAAAAACATCTGGATGAAGTTGACGTATTGGTTCGGATTCTCAAACGGATGCGCTCCATTCGCTCCAAAGAATCCGGCGCCGTTATTCCCAAGTTGTTTGATGACTTCAAACGCCGCAACCGGTCCGCGGTAAATCAATTGTTTTGCACCTTCGAGTGTCGTCACAGTCACCGCTCCACCAAACGTCTGCGGAACGCCGAGTAAAATCAGCAACAATCCAAACAGGAAAGACACCGGAATTAAGATCCGGAGAATAAAACGAACGAAATCCGCATAAAAATTCCCGAGCGGCTGATTCGCCAGTCCGCGGATAACGGCGATACAGACCGTAAAGGCCATCGTCGGTGCAACGAACAGCATCGTACCGAGGACAAACGTTTGCGACAGATACGATAACGCTTCACCGGAGTAGTGCTGTTGATCAGTATTCGTCATGAAGCTGATCGTCGTATGCAGAGCAGTCGACCAATCGAGATTAACGGCACCATTTGGATTTAACGGCAGAATGCCTTGAAAACGCAGTAAGACGTAACCACCGATAAAAAACAATAGATTGACGAGTAATAGACTTTTTGCATAACCAACCCACGACTGGTCTTGTTTTCGTTCATCAACACCGAGCAACAGCAACAACCGCCGCTCCAGTTTACCGATCCAGTCAGTCTTTCGAATGCCAACAGGTGCAAAGACCGTTCCGATGTACCGCCCAAGCAAAACGGCCGCTCCGAGTGCGATGATCAGTAAAATCCAAAATTGAAGTAAAAATTGAGTCCACATGATTTGTTTCTCCTATACGATTAGAATTTTTCCGGATACATCAGACAATAACTCAGATACAAAAAGACGAGGCAACCGATCATCAGCAAAAACCATGTCATTTCCGGTCACCTGCCCGCCATTGAATCCGTTCAATCAGACCGATCATTAAAAACGAGCTTCCGAAAAAGAAGATGAATAAAAGAATACTCCAAATATCCTCCATATTGAAATTACCTCCATATTATTCAATATTTTTACAATTAAACACGACAAAAAGACGATGTGAGGCAGTAACGGCCCCAGCATCGCCTTTAAAAATTGGCATCACTGAATAAGAGTCGTTCCCTCCTAAAACGCCTGCGAGGTTAGCTGTCGGATTCGGGCATACCTAGGATTTCGCCCTACTTCTCTTGTCGAGAAGATTCACCCCGTGTCACGTGTCGTGACGGTTGGGTCCCCCGCTTCAATCATGAACTCGGCGTACTTTGAGATCGAAGCATTAACATGTTAGTGTTCGTTGATGAGATGGATATTACTCCGATTGTTTGACGTTGTAAATAGAATTTCTAAAAAAAATATAGTCAGACTTTTTAATGACTTATTTTATAAAAATAGTGTTTTTCAGCCTATGTTATAGAAGAAAAAAAACCGCAGAAACCGATTCCTTCATCTGAATGGAAATATTCCTTCAGCAAGAAATCGGACTGCGGTTTTTTTGAATCAACACCGGTTATGATTGCTCATTCAGTTTGGCCTGGACCGTCAAAGGAGCTAGCATCGTCACCCACAGGGCGACCACTCCAGAAACAAGAATCACAATATCACGTTCGAATCCGAGGGTCAGCAGTGTCACAACACTTGCGACCAAGACGAGACAAAGCGTCGCGATCATGACAAAACGCGATTGTTTCAACATCTTTCTCATGTGGCATCTCTCCTTTCCTTCCAAAGTCTTTTGTATTTTATCAAAAATCGGCACGATTCAGGACGTCTGACACCGGATTGTGAAGGGATTGTCATCTTGACAACCGTTTTTCAGGCGAAAGCCGGAGGCATTTGCTACACTGGGATTAAGACCATAAGGGGGAATTCAGACATGTTACAGGAGCAGACATTTCAACGAATCGACGGTACGGAAGCGACGTTAAAAGATTATCCGGGGCAGGCCTGGCTGATCGTCAACACAGCGAGTAAATGCGGCTTGACACCCCAGTTTGAAGGACTGGAACAACTTCATCAGGACTACCGGAAACAAGGACTCGTCGTTCTCGGTTTCCCCTGTAACCAGTTCGCCGGACAGGATCCGGGAACAGACGAAGAAATCCAGAGCTTTTGCCAAATGAACTACGGCGTGACGTTCCCTGTTTTCTCAAAAATCGAAGTCAACGGGGAAGGGACACATCCATTATTCGCAGAACTGAAAGCACTTGCCCCGAACACGACGGGCGAACAGGACGTCGAATGGAACTTCACGAAATTTTTAGTGACGCGTGACGGGGAAGTCACACGATTCGCACCAAAAACCAATCCGACAGATCTTGTCGCAGCCATCGAACGAATCGTCGTTCCGGTTTAAGATCGATTCGTACGAAGCACATCTTTCCATCAAACAGACAAACGGAGGAGCGGATTTAACATCCGTTCCCCCGTTTTTTTCTATTTTCTTTTTGCTGATACAACGTAACTCATGGTGTTCCCGGATCCAAGTGCCCTTTAATCATTTCTTCCGCCAACACTTTTACATCTTCGACATCGCGCATTTCCGTAAACGGATGTCCCCAGACATCCAGCCATTCGATTTCTTCAATCGGCTGAGTCCGGAAACGTTTGCCGGTCGGCTCAAATGATCCGGCAGCCGTTGATTCGAAGGCGGCGTACTTCAGCAACCACGGTTTATCGAGCAACAGTTTTGTCGTCTGTTTCGGATTTTTGAACATGACGTCTCCGACGAGGACGACCGGATCAAATCGTTCGTGGAGCGGATGCGTGTATTGAACAGAAACAATCAGCGCATGATTCGAGACTTTTTCATTTTGACGTGTGTAAGACCGGGTCAAAAAGTGCGGAACCAGTGACTCCGCGCTGTCTTTCGTCTGATGAATACTGATGCCGTGTTCCGTTTGGATGACGTCCGGCAAAATCGGTTCGTACCCCCGATTGGCGAGTTGTTGATCGAGCTCCTTGAATAATAATAAGGTATGTTCGACGAGTGCCCGGACTTGTCGAAATGACAGTTGAATCGACTGATTGATCATGGTGGTGACCTGCCTTCCAATTGATAGAGTAGTATAGTTTATTTTACCCTAAGCGCTATCACTTCATTCCTTTTCCAGTCAACCATTTCCCTAAATTAGAAAAGTCATTTCAGGTTTAAACGTCCGACGATTTCTTCTGCCCGGCCCGCTAACCGCTGTTTCGAGACGAATGGGTCGAGTGTCTTTCTTTCATCCGGATTATGAATCGCTTCACAAATCCATGCCTGTTCGAGTCGTTCCGTGACTTCTCCTGCCAGTAAGATACAAGGAACACCGGCACGATTGGCTAATGCAACAACTTTCGAAGGAAGTTTTCCCATCGCGGTTTGACGATCGATCCGTCCTTCCCCGTCCAGATATAATCAGTCCGTTCGATTCGTTTCTGCGCACCGATCATCCGTAAGACAAACGATGCACCTGATTCGATCGAAGCGCCGAGCGCATAGGCCGTTCCACCAAGACCTCCGGCAGCCCTGCGCCTTTAATCTGTTCCAGATGAAGTTGGCTTCCCATCTCCTTTAACCGTTCATCGAGTAAATCGATTTCGGCCGTGTTGCGGAAGCGCTCGGTGACGAGTACATTTCAGCCGAACATCTACCGACTTGAGCCAATTGCTTTTTGATTTGATTTCCAATTAATGTTATTCTAAATTAGAATTTCAAAAATATTATTTGCGCCAAAAAATATTATGTCATTTTATTTAGGAGGGATGGTTCATGGAACGTTGTTCACTTTGCGGAACACCATTAGAAACAGAAGCGACAGCATGTTCCTACTGCAAACATCCTGTCCTCAAAAAACAACGATTCGATGAGGAATTACCGGTCTCGCCGGTCAAGCCCAGCCGTCACGTCTTATCTTTCATTTTCATTTTCGTATTAGTGATCGGATCAATCGGAACCTGGTATGCTTTGACGCAAACCGACTCGACCCGCACAATGCTGGCTCCGCCCGTTCAAGCTTTACCTTTATCGGACTGGTCCGACGAGACCTCTGCCTACAACCAAACCTATTCATCGGAAAATCCTCCGGCTTCTTACGATATCCTGAAGTTCGTCCGCCAATATACACAAACGGTTCCGGAAACGGCCAATTATTCAAAAGCGACGGATACGCTGGAAACGTTCTCCGCGATCCAGTTCGCAACCCTGGACGCCTTTCAATCAGAGGTCGATGCGTTACGGACGATTCATGCCGCTTCCGACAGTCCGGTTCCACCGCGTCTCCAGACAGTTGACTTTAAGCGGTTCGTTTCAAAAGGAGATTCCTATCAGGTCAGGACGGTCGAAACCTATCAACTGCCTGCCGGTCAACAACTTGTCACGTACGATGTCCGTTACAATGTCCGGTTGCATACGGATCACCTGCAAATCACCCATATCGTCCGGACGGAGGTGCCCGCATGAGAATTATCGTCCTGCTTCTTCTTTGTAGTCTGCTGATGGGATGTGCCGAGGAACCGTCACGTATCCAGGACGAGCTCGAGCTCGGACAATACACGCAGGCGGTTGATCAATCGTCCCATCAGGATCCGATGCATGACGCGGCTCAGTTGATGGTGCGACTCGAAACGCAGTTCGCGAGTTACCGTTTTGAAGACAGCATCACTACTGCCCGAATGATCGAACAGTTACCGTTAACACAAGATAATCCGGTCCGTCTGCGTGCAAAGTCAATTCAGCTCAGTACCGAAGAAATGCTGGATCGCTTAAAACAAGCAGCGGGTACCTATCAAATCGATCGCACTCTTCTCGATGATGGTCAGGAAGAAAAAGCCTTCCCTGCCACGGGTCAACTCAAGGTCTCGTTCGGCAAACCGCACACGTTGCTGGCAACGATCCAATATCAACAGTTCGGAACGACCGATGCTCCACGCAGTGTTACGGAGTCGGTCCACTTTGAACCGGATTTATCGGCCCGCCTCGCGCTCTCTGAAGGGGTTGTCAGTTATGTCTTCAGCCGTGCTGGTCTGACCTTAAGTTTTGAAGGTCCGGGTGGAAAACGAATCTATCAATTAAAAAAAGTCGATCAGTAAATGAAAAAATGAACGCTGTCTCTTGATGATTCAAGAGGCGGCGTTCATTTTTACTTACATAAAAGAATTACAATGCATCCAATCGTTTGACGATTTCCGCACACAGCTCGTGTGTCGCCAGACTGTCTTTCCCCGTGACAGATACCGACGGATTGCCGTGGACGGTTTCGATGAACGCATCGACCATTTCGACGAATCCGCGACGGTGAAGCGTCGGTTCCCAGTTATCGAGCGGAAGACGTAACGTGCCGGCTTTCGTCAGTCGTTCCACTGACGTGACATCTGTCGCAATCCGTTTTTCATTTGGTCCCATCACTTCGACGCGTTCTTCCGTCACACCGTTGTTCCGGTTCATGATGCCGATCGCTGTGATGCCGTTCGACTCGAATTGAATCGTCACGTGATGCAACAGTCCGTCAACTTTTTTACCGCGGACCTGTAACTGTTCGATTTCGCCTCGTCCCGTCAGAAATCGAAGGGTATCCGCGACATGGACGAAGTCATCAAAAATGAATGTTTTTGCATCTTCGATGAAGGATGTCCGGTTTTTTTGCATGACGACCAGATTTGGTTCCTCGACTTCGAGCAACGTCCGGTGAGCTGATGCAAACCGGCGATTGAAGCCGGTGATGAAATGCAAGCCTTGTTCTTCCGCCTGTTCTGTCAATGCCCGGACTTCCTCGACTTCGAGCGAGACCGGTTTATCAATGTAAAGATGGACACCGGCCGCGAGCAACTGTTTCGCTTGTTCGGCATGGACTTTCGTCGCCGAATGGATCATCGCGACTTGGATTCCCTCATTGATTACGTCTTCGAGCGAAGATAATGTTCCGGCAAACCGATAAGCATTCCGTAAGCGTTCGGCTTTTTCTTGATTCGTTGAAACGAGATAGACCTCTAAGTCCGTCCGCTCCGCATAGACTGGTAAATACGCCTTTTGGGCGATATCACCTAAACCAATTATTGCAATTTTCATCTAAATTCCTCCTTGAACACGTCTTTTGCTCTCATACCCTATGTTAGCCGGTTTCATGCGCTTCGTGTAGCTAAAGTATTTTTTTAAAAAAGAAGATAATTTCCTTTTTTTGTTTTATGATAAGAACATATTTTGCAAAAGGAGGGAATGAGTTTTTTATGAAATCATTATTCAGGATTGGTTTGACGCTAGTCCTACTTATTACGTTATGTCTCCCGGCCGTTCCTGCTCAAGCAGCGAGCTATCAGGTCATCGTCACGTCGACGATTGGAGCGAATATCCGGTCGAAGCCAAGTACAAGCTCATCTGCAACCATTACCCGTCGTGCTCCGTACAAAGCTAAATTCACAGCGGTCTCCTATTCGAACGGTTGGTACAAGATTAAAGATGGAAGTGCCTATCGGTATCTGTCGAATCAAGTCGCAAAAAAGGTGACAACAAGTTCCGTCAAGACATATAAAATCATCGTTTACTCGACGGCAGGCGCAAACGTCCGGACGTCACCAAGTACGGCCTCCTCTAAAAATATCAAACGGCATGCTACATACAAATCTAAGTTCAACGCTGTTTCCTATTCGAATGGCTGGTATAAGGTCAAAGGAAAAACGAACTACTATTATGTCTCGAACCAGGTCGCAAAAAAACTGACGACGAGCTCACCTGCTCCATCGAGCGGCAGCTATCCGGTCGCCTCGATGCGTTACTTCAAACTCGGTTCGTCCGGCTATGAACTGACGAAAGAAAGTTTTGCCCGCCGTTATCCGGCCAGTACGACGAAATTACTGACGGCAATCGTCGCTTATGACGCGGCTGCGCAAAAAGGAACGCTCGATCAGACGTTCACCCTGACATACTCGATGTTAGCCGTTCCTTCCGGTAGCAGCACCGCCGGTTTCCGTTCAGGCGACAAAGTCACGATGCGCCAACTGTTAAACGGGATGTTGATCCGCTCCGGCAACGATGCTGCAAAAGCGATCGCCGTCCGGACTGCCGGTTCGGAAGCAAAGTTCGTTTCGCTCATGAACAGCCGTGCGAGTCGCATCGGCATGTCGGCCAGTCATTTCATGAATCCCCACGGCTTCTATCATCCAAGCCACTATACGACGGCAGCCGATATGCAGAAGCTTGCCAATACGTATGCCAAGTACAGTTATCTGATGACGGTCAGCGGACGCAAATCGTTCCAGACGACCGTCAAAGGACCTTACGCCCGGACATTGACGTGGTATCACACGAACACGTCACTTCCAGGCGACACACGTGTTTATGCGAGCAAGACCGGTTACACTCCGGAATCTGCCTATACGCGCGTCTTCTTCATTAAAAAAGGTTCGACGCGTTACGGTCTCGTTACGTTAAAAGGAACCCTTCCACAAACGGAAACGACGTTACGCTCCGTCCTCAACCGTTAAGAACAGACTCTCGGATTCGCTTTCTGCTGAAAGTGATATCCGGAGTCTTTTTTTGTTGGTTTCACCTGAAAAATTTCACTTGCAATGGAAGCGAATTCATCATATGGTGGAAGTAACAATCAGACGTCTGACGTCTTAATGGAGGAATTCACGTGGGAAATGTAAGTTTGTTATTCGGAGGCGTCGCCCTCTTTTTAAATAGTCTGTCGCTGTTCGGGAAAGTTGACTTGAAAAGTGCCGGTCTCTTCAGTTTGTTGACCGGGTTACTGCAGACTTTCATCGCGACCTGGCTCGTCATCGGGGCAGCCGGAGATCCGGCGTTAACGTTCGGCTATGCGAGCATTTATTTATTCGCCTTTACGTACCTGTATGTCGGCATTACCTTTTTATTTGGTCTCGACGGTAGCGGTGTCGGCTGGTTCTCGTTGTTCGTCGCCGTCTCTGCGCTGTTTTATGCCGGGGTCAGCTTCAGTACCGGTGACATCATCGGTGGTGTGACATGGTTATTCTGGGTCATCCTCTGGGGACTGTTTTTCCTCGGGATGGGATTGAATATGAGCCTCGATGCGTTGACGGCTCGTGTTGCGATCGTCCTCAGCTGGTTGACGCTCATCGTGCCTGCCCTCGTCGGTCTCCGGTTCGGAACAACGGGTGCCAACTACCAGCTCATCTGGAGTGCAGCCGCTATCATGACGGTTGTATATTTCATCTATGCGGCCGTGAAGTTCCTGCCTGTCCGCACAATCGTCCGTTCAAAAAACTAAAATTCTTCGTTTATTCCGACTCAGACGTCAAGGATGAACATCGAAAAGAGACTGACTCAAAAATCAGTTTCTCCAAAGACACGGGTGGCAGATTCAATTCTGCCACCCGTGTTTCGTTTAATTAAAAAGAATCACTTCCTTCACATCACTTCAATTCGTTTTTTAACGTCGTTTGAACCTGTTTCAGCGAAGCGGCTGTTGGGTGCCAGTAATAGATGTGATCCGATTCGATTCCACCGCTTCCTTCAAGCGACAAGGTCTCAACTTGTTTCAGACTGTCCCGGTAATCGGTCGCAAGCTTCCGCACGACGGGAAACGGGATATCGGTTTTGACGTTTTGACCGAGTGCCGTCAAGACATCGTTAAAGCGTGTCAAAGAAAAATCCGCCGTCAGCTTGTCCACGACAGCCTGGACGACTTGCCGTTGCCGGATTTGCCGTCCAAAGTCGCCCCGCGGATCGTCATGACGCATCCGGGCATAGGCCAGCGCTTCTTTACCGTTCAGTGAGACTTGACCTTTCGGGAACTGCATCTCGTAATAGGAGAAATTAATATCATTTTCAACCGTCACTCCGTCGACGGCATCGACTAAATCGGTGAACCCTTTGAGATTGATTTCAGCGAAGTAGTTGATGTTCAGGTTCAATAGATGCTCGACTGTATCCCGTGCCATTTCCGGACCTCCGAAGGCATAGGCATGATTGATTTTGTCGCTGGAACCGACGCCGATGATTTCTGTCTTCAAATCCCGGGGAATGCTGAGCATCTTGCTTTCGCCGGTTGCCGGATTAACCGTGACGACGATGATCGTATCGCTCCGCCCGGCTTCGTTCCCCCGCTGATCGACACCGAGTAATAAAAACGACAATGCCTTTTGTCGATTGGCCGGTTTGCTCTTTGAGGCTTTTGTCGGTTGAGACGGCGTCGTCGCCTCGACATGTGTCGGATCCGCTACCTCCGCCTGCTTGCTCGTCTGGTGATCCGCCTGCTGGATGTACCCACCTGATCCGAAAAAAACGAGTAACCCGATACCAACCACTGTTATGATCAGCCACGTCCATTTTTTCATCATGATATCCCCTTTTCCTTCGGATCAAGTCGATTTACGATTGCTGGTCGGAGACGATCATCACCGCATTGCTCCAACTTCCGAACAAGGCTGTGATGACACCGATGCTCGGTGCTTCCCGTCCCTCACTGAATCGTTGATAATGAGCAATCGTCAAGCCATCCATTTCAGCTGCCGCTTCCCGTAAAATACGTAAGACTTCTTCTTCCGTCCAGCGTTTGCGTGGTTGTTCAATCCCGATGATTTCCAGGGCATTGCTCCACGATCCGTACCGTCTCGCAATCGTCGCCACCGTCGGGCGATTTTTGCCTGCTGCCCACTTCGTATAGGTCTGGCTCGTCAAGACGGATAACGTCTCTTGTGCTTCGAGTAACGATTCGATGATCCGGCGCTCCATCTCCTGCACCCGTTCTTTTAAGATCTCTGCTTCCGATAATGCCTGCTGCCACGAGTTGAATTGATGGACGATATCGGTCAAGCTCGGCGCCTGATGTTGCTGAGCCCATTCACGATATGTCGCACTCGTGAAGGGTTCCAGTTCCTCCTTCGCGGCCCGTAAGGCCTCAATGATATCCGACTTGGTGAAGGCTACCCGGACGTTGCCGATGCCGGCCCGTTCGAGAGCGATCTGCCATGATCCGAATAAAATCAGGATTTCCGCGACGCTTGGATACTGGGTATTCAGTTGCCAGCGAAAGTAGGTATTTGCCGTCAGTTCATTTTTCCCGTTCGCAGCGAGACGGAGTGCTTCAATCGCTTCCTCCAAATCGCTCATCACGATGTCTCCCTCCCACACATTCATAACTGAACATTTCGTCGAACATCTTCAACGAGTCCCTGGCGAACAAAACGAATGACCAGTGCTTGATCCGTAAAGCTCATTTGTGAAGCGGACGGTAAACAGATCCCTTCCTCGAACAGACGGCGGCTGACATCTTCTTCATTCGCCGTGACATAAGGTACATCCCGGTAAACGGGTTGAAGGTGCATCGGTTTCCAGGCCGGACGCGCCTCGATGTTTTTTTGCTGCAACTGCTGAATCAATGTATCCCGTTGTGTCATGCCGCCCGGTAACGTCAGTGCCGTCAGCCAACGGTTTGCGCGGCTTCCTTCAATCTCCTGTTGATAATGGGACGCATCGACCGTCTCGAACGCCCGGACGTATCGCTGGAAGATCGTCCGTCGTGCTTCGACCCGCTCTTCGATCACTTCCAGTTGTCCGCGTCCGATTCCAGCAGAGACATTGCTCATCCGGTAATTGAAGCCGACTTCCGTATGCTCATAATGTAAGACAGGCTGACGGGCTTGTGTCGCGAGATAAAACGCCCGTTCGATTAAGCTGGTGTCATTTGAGACCAGCATGCCCCCGCCTGACGTCGTGATGATTTTATTGCCGTTAAACGAATAGATGCCGAACGTTCCGAACGTACCCGTCATCCGACCGTTGATCGTCGATCCGAGTGATTCTGCCGCGTCCTCGATCAGCGGCACGTCATACTCCTCACAGATGGCGGCGATCTCCTCGATCTTCGCGACGACGCCGTACAGGTGGACGACGATGACGGCTTTCGGCAGGCGTCCCCGGGTTGCGGCTTGAATCATCGCCCGTCGCAGTGCCGCCGGTGACATGTTCCACGTCTCCGGTTCGGAATCAATCAGGACGGGTCGTGCACCGACATAACGGATTGGATTTGTCGAAGCGATGAAAGTCAACGACTGACAGAAGACATCATCTCCGGCCGTCACGCCGAGTGTCGCCAGTGCCAAATGGATGGCGGCTGTCCCGCTGCTCGTCGCGAGTGTCGCAGCGGAACCGCTGTATGTTTTCATTGCCGCTTCGAATGCTTCGACATTCGGACCGAGCGGCGCGACCCAGTTCGTTTCCAAAGCTTCCGTGACATAACGCATTTCCTGACCACTGAGATGCGGGATCGATAACGGGATGTGTTTCATGATGACTGCTCCCCCCTTGGTGACAGTTGACGGACAGGTGCCCGGTAGGCCGGAAACCAGTCCTGCGACGACGGGACGTTGTGTGCGAGGTGATGCTCGGATAGTTGACGGTACAGTAAAGGGTGAAGCACCGATGTGCCGAGCGTGAATGAAGTCTGACGATTGCTGAAGGAACGTTTGTAGGCGAGCAGGCTGTCGTCTTCGTTTCGTGTCGTTCCGCCCCCAAGATGCAGGGCTGTTTTTCCCAGTGCTTTGGTACGGCGGATCATTTCCGCAAACAGAAGATGATTCGGACGGACAGCCAGTTCTGCCGGATCGGATGCGCCGAGATGATAATGCGCAAATTGTTGACCGTAGAGAACGATACAACCGGCGATGATTTTCCCTTGTCGTTCGGCGACCAGTAACTCCGCCGGCAGCCGCCCGTCCTGAAACTGGCGAAAGTAATGATCGGTAAAGTAATAGCGGGCATCCGCCTGATGTTTATCCATCGTCAGCCGGTAGAGTCGGATGAACTTGGCATACTCGTCCTGTCCGGCGACCCGGACCGTCACGTCTTCCCGGACGGCTTTTTTGATGTTGCGACGCGTCATCGAAGAGAACTGACTTTCAATCGTCTCGAACGGTTCTGTCAAATCGACCGTCACCGTCTGTTGCAGGACGGTCGTCGTTTCACACCAGCTTCGTCCGAGCTCATCATTTTCGAGGAGCGGATGAAACCGGATCGTTTCGCTGACAATCCGTTCCGCCTGACAATACTCGAGAAAGTGCTGCCGGATGTCCTTGATTTGATCGCTCGACCAAAGTCCGACGAAGATTGGTCCGCCATATCCGTATGGCGTCGTCAAATCCTGAAACGGTGTCCCGGTGATCCGGCGTTTCAAGTACGGATAAATCAGAATCCCAAATTCCGAAGGATGAACGTACATCTCCGGCACGGCTTCCGGTTCTTGGGCCAGTTTAAAGTAAGCGTATTCATAATAACAATCGAGTCCGTACCGGGCGACGAGCGC
>Ga0308165_1003927_pt1 | contig 15321 bp, 7 predicted proteins | sample PhyWR2_FD_201032 | JGI IMG/M metagenome (GOLD analysis project Ga0308165, IMG submission 201032) | Phyllosphere microbial communities from UC Gill Tract Community Farm, Albany, California, United States - DLSLW.R2 | ecosystem: Host-associated > Plants > Phyllosphere > Unclassified | place: USA...
CTGATTTTATTCAACGCAATTTAGGTGGCAGTTTAATGAATACACTACAGCGGCTGCCTGGTATCAAAACAATAGGTATTGGTTCGGGCCAGTCGAAACCGTTAATACGGGGCTTGGGCTTTAACCGGGTGGTGGTGGTTGACAAAGGAATAAAACACGAAGGACAGCAGTGGGGTGCCGATCATGGATTAGAAATAGATCAGTTTGCGGCAGAAGAAGTAGAGTTGATTAAAGGTGCCGCATCTTTTGTTTATGGTGCCGATGCCATTGGGGGAGCCATCAATATAAAGGCGCCAACTTTGCCTGCGCCAAATAGTTTTGGTGGCGATGTGAATTTAATAGGCAAAACGAACAATGCTTTATATGGTACTTCGATTCACCTGTTCCAAAGGAAAAAAAAGTTATTTTTCGATAGTCGGTTTACCTATCAAAATTATGGCGATTACCGTGTGCCAACAGATATCTTATATGTATACGATTTTGCAGTTGGCTTGCACAAAAAGCATTTAAGAAATACAGCAGGACGAGAAACGGGCATTCATTTCAACACCGGATATGTAACGGAGAAATTCAAAACCATATTTTATTTGAGCAACACCTACAGCAAAAGCGGATTTTTCGCCAATGCACACGGTTTAGAACCTAGAAGGGTTGACGCAGATGTACACGATGCCAGCTCCCGCGATATTTTGATGCCATATCAACAGGTGAATCATTTCAAATTGATTAACAACAGTAGTTGGATAATAGACAAACATTATCTGGAATTAGAATTGGGTTATCAGCATAATTTCCGTCAGGAGTACAACCATTATGTTAACCATGGTTATATGCCACCAGTTTATCCAAGTTCTATGGATATCCCGGTCGATCTGGAAAGAGAATTTGATAAGCAGGTTTATGCCCTCAATGCAAAAGACCTGATCAGCTTGGGCAAACATGAATTGCAAATAGGAATAAATGCTGAGCTACAAGATAATGTGATTAGCGGATGGAGTTTTTTGGTTCCTGCATTTAAACAAAAAGGTGTAGGTGCTTACGCTTACGATAAGTATAAGCTAAGTGATAAGGTGTTGCTTCATGGAGCAATACGCTATGATGTGGCACAAATGAATTTGTTGAGTTATACCGATTGGTTCTTCTCTGAAACTGCCAGTGGTTCAATGGATAAATTGGTGAGGGCTAATAATCTAAGTCGTAACTTCAATAGTTTCGTGTGGTCGGTTGGGATAAATTATAATTTCGATCAGCTCGAGTTAAAGGCAAATATTGGAAAGAGTTTCAGGATTCCGATAGCAAAAGAACTTGGGGCAAATGGTGTAAATTACCACTATTTTAGTTATGAAAAAGGCAATCACGGTCTTAATCCGGAACAGTCTTATCAAGCTGATTTATCTATCGGTTTAAACACCAAGAAGTGGATAGTTAAAATAAGTCCATTTTTTAATTATTTTCCCAATTATATCTATCTGAATCCCACTTCGGCACACGATTATTTCTATGGTGCAGGCAATCAGGTTTTCGAGTATGCGCAGAGCGAAGTGATGCGTTATGGTGGCGAAGTGCAGTTGAAGTATCAGTTTGCCCGGCAATGGAGTACTGAATTTTTAGCAGAATATTTGTATGCTGAACAATTATCTGGTGATAAAAAAGGGTATACTTTACCGTTTTCTCCACCTGCTTCTGCTTCGTTTAATGTAACCTATTCTCCGCAAAAGTTACTGGGCTTATCGGCTACTTATTTTTCGCTGGATTATCGCATTACATCCAAACAGAATAACATTGTTCCTCCCGAACGAAAAACAGCAGGCTATAATTTGTTCAATTTTCAGGCTGGAACAAAAATTCAGATCGGCAATTACCCACTTCACATCAGTGCGCAGTTGCAAAATGTATTCGATACCAGATACCTCAACCATACCAGTTTTTACCGCTTAATCAGCTTGCCCGAACAGGGCAGGAACCTGGTACTTTCTGTAAAACTGCCTTTTAATTTTAATCATCAATAAGAAACCAATGAAAACAAAACAATTATTTATCGGACTGCTTACGGTAACTACGGTATTTTCTGCCTGTAAAAAAGACAACGAAGAAATCGATACGGAGTACCCAACCATTGATTTAACAGGAACGGCTTTCCCTCAACAATGCTCCATTCTCAAAAGGGGAGAAAAATTCATTTTTAAGGCAAAACTGAACGATAATGTTGAATTAGGTTCGGTAAGTATAGATATACATCACAATTTCGATCACCACAGTCACAGTACTGAGGTAAATGATTGTGATTTGGGTGCCATAAAACAACCCGTAAAACCCTTTCTATTAATCAAGGATTTTCCTGTTCCGGTAGCTCAAAAAACCTATGATATTGCCCAGGAAATAACTGTACCAGCAGATGTAGATGCCGGAGATTACCATTTTTTAATTCGACTAACCGATAAAACAGGCTGGCAAACGCTTAAGGGAATAAGCATCAAAATCAACTAACAAATCATCAATTTATTTTAAAACACAAAAAATGAAAATTCAAAAACAACTTAAAACGGTATTATTATTTACGCTATTGGCAACGGGTTTTGCCGCTTGTAAAAAGGACAGTAGCCCAACGGAACCAGTATTTGAAACCACCACAAAAGAATATAAATTTTTAAGGGTTTTGGTCGCTGATGAAACCGCTGTAGCCTTAACTCAAATTGAACCCTCAATAGCTAAAATAACAACTTTCACAGGTAAATATCCTTTAGCCAATATTTACGGAACAGCATCTGGCCGGTATGCGGCTGTTATTTATGGTGCACAAAATTTGGTAGAAGTATTTGATAGTGGTTTACAATCGCACGATGACCACATCGATGTGGATGGAATTGCCAAGTGGGCATCCATCACTGCAAATGGAACAAAACCAACGCACTTTAAGAGCAAGAACAATGAATCATTAATTTTTAATGATGGCGATGGAACATTAAGCGTTGGTAACGATGCTGATTTTAATACAGCCAATGCCAAATTTAAAACTGTAAATGCCGGTTTGCTACCTCATCATGGTGCAATGGCCCAATTTGCCAACGGCAACTATGCCATTACTTCAACAGCTACCTCGGGCGCATCGCCAACGAGGGTAATTGTAACCAATAAAAATGGTGCGTTAATTTATGCTTCTACACAAGAAGTGGGGACCATCCATGGTAATGCAAGTGATGGACAGAATGCTGTATTCGGTGCTTTTACCTCATCGGCAGCAACAGCAGGCGGTGTTTTGGTAGTGGCGGAAAACGGTACACAACGTGTAATCCCAAACCCTGATGGTTTTGGTGCTTTTCGATTAGCTACAATATTGTATGCAGAAAGTGCCAAGAAATTTATCGGTTACGTGGCTACAAAAGGTGCTTATTTAATTGATTTAACCGGAAATAAAATCACTCCTATTTATGCTGGTGCCGATGCTTTTCAATGTAAGGTAGATTATGCTGGTAGAAACTTATTGGTGCTAACACTTGATGGTAAATTGAGAATTTATGATCTGCTTACTGGAAACATTAAAAAAGAAGGCACTGCAATAGCCCCTGTTGCAACTACCGATACCTACAAACCAGTATTGGAAGCTACAGCACGATTTGCTTATGTGGCTATTCCGGCTAGTGGCGAAGTGCATCAGATAGATCTGACCGATTTTTCCAAAGTTGTAAAACACAAAGTTACTGCACGCCCGGTAAGGTTAACCTTGTTTGGTTTCGAAAGCAGCGCAGAACATTAACATTGTTAAACGAGGGTTGTATCGTATTTATTAATCCCGCCAGAATTTACCGCGTTGAGCTTATCAAAATGTTTTACGGTACGTTTAAGAAAGTTTATCAACAGGCTTAAGATGACGGTTATATTTATGATGCAGCCCTCTAAATTATTCAAAATGAAAAAATCAATCAATAAATTAATCACTTTGCTCATTTTGCTGGTGATTTTTGCATCAAGTTGTAAAAAAGATAAAGATCCGGAAATAGCTGCTCCAACGGCTACCAATATTGAAATAGGTACAGCCAATAATAAACAAGCCATTAGGGGGAGAGATTTCCACTTGAATGCGGATGTAATTGCTGGAGATAGAATTAAAGGCGTAGAAGTTAGAATACTGCAAAAAACCGGACAAAATTATACCGCAAACTGGAAGTTTGAACTGGCCTGGGACCAATACAATGGAATAAAAAATACCAATGTACATAAACATTTCACTATTCCAGCCGAAGCACCAGAAGGAAAGTACGACTTCTATTTCACTGTGTATGATGAAAATGGAACCAAACTGGAAATTAAAGAGGACTTTGTCATTATTGATGCTTCAAGTATCGAAGTTGACCCGAAAATTGGGCGAGACATTTTCTCCAGAAACGGTACTATGATTTATTACATGGATACTTTTGTAGAACAGGAACTCATTTTTAAAAAAGGAGATGAATTTACTGCCCATGCACAGGTAAGCGACATTAAAGGTGAGGGCGTATTGTACACGGTATTGATCAAGAGAAAGGCGAACTATTTTCCGGAATCTATTGATAAATTGGATTTCAGCAAAGCAATTGTGATCTCTAAAGTTGTACATAGTGGATTGCCGAGCGCTTCAAAAGTATCCACATTAAAGCAGGTGAATGGTGTGTATGGTGGCGAAAGCATTATTGTTGGAGCTGATAAAGATGGTAATGAACCTGTTGCCAATCCGATAAACGGTGAAAAAGCCTGGGAATCTGGTAAATACAATCTGGTTATTCTTTATAAAAATACCACCTATAATATGAGCACTTATAAATCTATTCCAATTACCATCGTTTATTAAATTGAAAGAGAAAAATAGCATCTATCGTATTTCGATCAGGTTAATGTTGGTGATAACCTTTTTATTAGGCCTTATGTTGGGCGCTGCATTGATATTACATGTGAATTAGCGTTTCAACTCATAAAAAAAAGTGCAGGACGCCTGTCCATCAAACAGTCGATTTATTTACTTAAATCGGCTGTTTGAGTTTTAACTTAACCAATGGCAAAAATTCGATATCAATTGCTTGAAAGCTGTTTTTTATTGGGAAATCAATTCAGATTCGTATCCAAATCTTTAATTATGGTCAACTTAGCATAAAAGAATACTAATTTAAACTAAAAACCTTTCTAAAGATCGCAATGTCTGTTGTATTTTAAATTATAATAATTGCGCTTATTAATTTGTATTTTTTAATCAAAATCTGGTATGATTTGGTTAAAAAACTACTATCTTTATGTTTAGTATTTGTTAACTTCGTTTATGTTGATTTAGTAAGTGTTCAGCGTGTAGTGTTGTATGTTATTAGTGGTTAAGCATGATCTGTGTTTTCCTGTTGACGTAAACTTTTTTGAATACTACTGATAGCTGTATCAATCTTGGTTTTGGAGCTTAACAATATTGGAGAGGTTAAGCAAAGTGTTATTGCAATAATCATTAATCTAACCATAAAACAAAACTCATGAAAACAAACAAGAAGATTTACCGGGGCATATTCGCGGCCCTCCTTTTAAGCATTTCAATTTTTAGCTGTAAAAAGCAGTCTGATGAAAACATTGCAGCTACCGACATTAAAAAGTTGGATCAGATGCATGAATTTAATTTCGGCGGTAACAAAATCCTGGTGAAAGAAGACAAAGGAGCCTATTACCTCGCCGATGATATTATTTTAACCGAACAACAGTTTAACCTTTTAAAAGCGAATAACAACGCCGCGATGTCTACCACTGCGAGGGCTTTGCTAATGACTTCTTTGGTTAAGCGGTGGACAAATTCTATTGTTTACTACAATTTGAGTAATCTTGGGGCAGATACGGCTTCTTCGCTAAAGGCCATGCAATATATCTCAAGGGTATCGCCACTCACCTTCCTGCAGCGTACTTCGCAGGCAAATTATATCAATTTTGTTAAGTCAACAGGTAACAGTTCTTCAGTTGGTATGGTTGGTGGAGCCCAAAACCTCAATTTATACAATTATAATACCCCGGGAATTATTATTCACGAAATGTTTCATGCTTTAGGGGTAACACACGAGCAATCCAGAACCGACCAGAGCAGCAATGTGGTAATTCATCCTGAAAATATACCAGATGATAAGGAATTCAATTTTAATCAGGTTTCAGTAAGCAATTACACCAACTATGGCGCATTCGACTTCGAGTCGATTATGATGTATGAGCCCTATGCCTTTTCGAGCAACGGACAGCCGACCATTACCAAACTCGATGGCTCTGTTTATCAAACCAGTTATCCGGCCGCCAATATGTCGCCAACCGATATTGCAGGCATCAATCAATTATATACGGGTTTTACCTACACTGGCCTGCCAGCAAATACCAATTATGAAATTGCTTCAGCCTTGGATAATACTAAATTATTAAATGTACCCAATAGCGCTACAGCCGATGGTACGCAGGTAATTATTTATACGGATGGAAATTCTAACAATGCCAGGTGGAGCGTAACCAAAAATACTGAGGGATATTATAAACTGTCTCCTTTACATGCACTTAGTAAAGCCCTTACGGTGGTTGGCAATGGCATAGCCAACGGAACAAAACTTGAAATAAGGACCAATACGGGAGCCAGTTCCCAACAGTTTAATATCACACCCGAAGCTGGTGGTTATTATATTATTTCTCCGCGTAGCGTGCCTTCCAAAAATGTTGATGTTCCTGGGAGTAGCACGGCAAATGGTACATTGCTTAATATCTGGAGTTATGGCGGTGCAAACAACCAGAAATTTAAATTTAATACTTTTTAAAATCATCTCTACACAACCTGTTTCATTATGCCCCCAAAAAGTAAATACTTACTGGGGGCATTTTTATTTTTGGTGAATTGAGCATTTTGCAGAGGCTTAAATGCTTGGTAGAGAATCATAATAGATTCTAACTATTGCATTATAGAATTAAATGATTGTGATTAGTTATTCCAATTTTCTAAATTTATAACAATCCCGATCAACACTTCAGAAAGGATGAATATTTCACTAACAAAATTATACATATGGAAAACGAAGCAAACGATATCAGTAAGTGCCCTTTTCACAACGGCAGCATGAAAAGCAATGTAGGTGGTGGGGGTACCAGAAATAACGACTGGTGGCCAAAGCAGTTGAAATTGAGCATTCTGCGCCAGCATTCTAACTTATCCAACCCAATGGAAGGATTTAATTATGCCGAGGCTTTTAAAAGCCTGGATCTGGATGCCTTAAAGTCAGATCTTCATGCACTCATGACTGATTCGCAAGATTGGTGGCCGGCAGATTTTGGGCACTATGGAGGTTTGTTTATCCGTATGGCCTGGCACAGTGCGGGTACTTATCGCGTAGGAGATGGTCGAGGTGGGGCGGGAGCTGGATTACAGCGTTTTGCACCACTAAACAGCTGGCCGGATAATGTGAGTTTGGATAAAGCCCGCAGGTTACTTTGGCCAATTAAACAAAAGTATGGAAACAAAATTTCCTGGGCCGATCTGTTGATTTTAACCGGCAATATCGCCTTAGAATCGATGGGTTTTAAAACATTTGGTTTTGCAGGTGGACGTGCGGATGTTTGGGAGGCTGATGAATCGGTATATTGGGGTTCTGAAACCACCTGGCTCGGTGGCGATCTCCGTTATGCACATGGTTCTGACGGTGCCGATAAAGCACATGGTGTATTGGTTTCTGATGATGATGCCGATGGTGATATTCACTCCCGTAATTTGCAAAAACCGCTTGCTGCGGTGCAGATGGGATTGATTTATGTGAATCCTGAAGGTCCGGATGGAAACCCTGATCCAATTCTTGCCGCTAAAGATATCCGCGATACTTTCGGACGTATGGCAATGGATGATGAAGAAACCGTAGCATTAATTGCAGGTGGCCATACTTTTGGTAAAACACACGGTGCTGCCTCAGCAGATCATGTTGGCAAAGAACCAGAGGCTGCGGGTATAGAAAGCCAGGGCTTAGGCTGGAACAACAGTTATGCTTCTGGTAAGGGTAGCGATGCGATTACCAGCGGACTTGAAGTAACCTGGACGACAACACCTACCAAATGGAGCAATAATTTTTTCGAAAATCTTTTTGCTTTTGAGTGGGAATTAACAAAAAGCCCGGCGGGTGCACACCAATGGGTAGCTAAAAATGCAGAAGCCATTATCCCGGATGCATTTGATGGATCGAAAAAACATTTACCTACCATGCTTACCACCGATCTTTCGTTAAGAGTTGATCCGGCGTATGAAAAAATATCCAGGAGATTTTTAGAAAATCCTGATCAGTTTGCAGATGCTTTCGCAAGGGCCTGGTTTAAATTAACACACCGTGATATGGGACCAATAGCACGTTATCTGGGCCCCGATGTGCCTCAGGAAGAATTGCTTTGGCAAGATCCAATTCCTGCTGTTAATCATGCATTGATTAACGAGAGTGATATTGCAACGTTAAAGGCAGAAGTATTGGCTTCTGGATTGAGTGTGAGCGAGTTGGTTTCTACTGCATGGGCTTCGGCTTCAACTTTCCGCGGTTCTGATAAACGTGGCGGTGCCAACGGTGCACGCATTCGTTTATTACCTCAAAAAGATTGGAAGGTAAATAATCCTGCACAACTGCAAAAGGTATTAAATGTATTGGAGGGCATTCAAAAAGAATTTAATGATGCACAGGTTGAGGATAAAAAAGTCTCTTTAGCTGATTTAATTGTATTGGCTGGTGCTGCCGCGATAGAGAAAGCCGCCGAACATTCAATTACGGTACCATTTACTCCGGGGCGTATGGATGCTTCACAAGAACAAACCGACATAGCATCTTTCGGTTATTTAGAACCTGTTGTTGATGGTTTCCGCAACTACCGTAATGCTAAATCACCAGTTCCTACCGAAGAATTTTTAATTGATAAAGCCCAGTTGCTTACTTTAACTGCACCCGAATTAGCCGTATTGGTTGGTGGATTACGCGCTTTGGATACAAATTTTGATGGCTCGAAAAATGGTGTTTTAACGAATAAACCGGGTAAGTTAAGCAACGACTTCTTTGTAAACCTGCTGGATATGGAAACCGCATGGAAAGCAATTGCTGAAGATAAGGAACTGTATATCGGAAGCAGCCGCTCAACTGGTCAGCCAAAATGGACAGCAACCCGCGCTGATCTTGTATTTGGTTCTAATGCTGAACTTAGGGCAATTGCCGAAGTGTATGCAAGTTCAGATGCACAGGGTAAATTTATAAAAGACTTTGTGGCCACCTGGAACAAAGTGATGAATTTAGATCGTTTTGATTTGAAATAATTTTAAAATAATTTGTGCAAGAGGCTGCGTTGTCAATTCAATTGATGATACAGCCTCTTTTTTATATAGCTTATGTATCGCTCTTCCCAAAAGCTCCCCTTTTTTGTAATTGAAAATAATTGGTAATGGGCTGCAATAAACCCCTGTTCTTTTTAAGTCGATCAATTCTATAATTCAAAAAAAAATAAATTTAATCTGTAATTTATTTAGATTTTTTTAGCGAAGATCGAAAATCCCGTTTAAACATGTCAGGAATAAAGGTTAACGACTAATCTTTTTTGATTCGAGTACTTAAGACTTATTCAAAAGTTTTAACGCCTGTAAAAGTAATCATACTGTAATCCGAACGGTACGTTTAAGTAACCTTGGTGTATCAAAATTATATTCTTGATTTTGTAGTAAAATATTTAATATTGAATAGATAAATCGTTTTATCCGCAACCAAATATGATGATGAGCCTAGGTGTATTTACCCTGTATTGTGCAGTGTATGTCTTTGTGATTTATGCTGGCATATATTTAGCCAATTCCCGGAATGTAATGCGTTACGATCCTGATTACACCCAGAAATTTTCAGATTAAAGACGATGATTACCACTCAACTAATTACTTTGAATAGTTGCTAAAACGTTTTATCATCCAGCAAATAAATTAATACTATTAACTAACCATTTACTAAACCTAAACTAAATGAAAATGAATCTACTCAAGATTTCAGGGCTTTCTGCGCTTTTTTTGCTCAATAGTCCTGCTTTTTCGATGAATCTGGGTGCTGAAAAATCCAAGGGATTTTCAGGACTTAATGTGCCTGTGGTGCACTTTCAAAATCGAAAAGTAATTACCGGAACCGTATTAGATGAAAAGAACATGCCCATTCCAGGGGTAGGGATCAAAAACATCACTTCGGGTAAAACTTCGGTAACCAACGAAGCCGGGAAATTTAGCATCGATGCCAATCCGGGCGAAGTGATCCGTTTCTCTTATGTGGGATATCAGAATAAAGATGTAACCGTAGGAAGTGAAGGAAACCTTAACATTAAAATGGCACCTGCCGAAGCCAATAAACTCGATGAAGTGGTGGTAATTGGTTATGGTAGCGTAAAAAAAACAGATCTTACAGGTTCTGTTGGTGTGGTAAAGGCAAGCGAACTGCAAGAACGCCCTGCAGCATCCCTAAACCAGGCTTTGGCCGGACGTATTTCTGGTGTGCAGGTAAATACCAATTCGGGTAGGCCGGGTGGGCAAACCAATATCAAAATCCGTGGTTTCAGTTCCATCAATACCAGTAATAATCCACTTTATGTGGTAGATGGTGTGGCTTTACCTGTGGGTTCGCAAACGCAGAACAGTAATGCAATTGATTATATCAATCCGAGCGATATCGCTTCCGTAGAGATATTGAAAGATGCCTCTTCAACCGCGATATATGGAGCAAGAGGTGCAAACGGGGTTATCCTAATCACCACGAAAAAAGGAACGGCAAATGCACAACGGATTACATATGATGCTGATTTCGGTGTAAATACATTGGCTCCTCACCATGTTAAAATGCTTGATGCCTACGAGTATGTTAAAGTGCAGGATCTGGCTTACGATAATATCAAAGTTTACGATCCGGTGGGTTGGGCAGCCGGGAACTATGCTTCTACGCCTGTTCCAAAAGCCGCGAGGATTGCCCTTCCGCAATTTTTCGATAGCAATGGTAACCCTTTGTACAATACCGATTGGTTAAAAGAATCTACACAGAACAAACTTTCGCAAAACCACCAGCTCGGCTTTACAGGCGGGAATGAAAATAGTACTTATGGCGTATTTGCCGGTTACCGCGATGATGAAGGACTTTTAAAAAACTCTTACTTAAAACGTTATTCTGGAAGATTTAACTTTGACAGTAAAATTAAACCATGGTTAAAAGTTGGTGGTAATTTGAGCTACAATAACCAGGACGAAAACATTGTAGATCAGGGCACAGGCGGTTTAAACTCTGTTCGTATGATTACAGAAGCATTTCCTTTTCTTCCGATCAAATTGGCCGATGGCAAATGGGGCGATAATAAACTCATCCCATGGGCTGAGGGAGGTTCTAACCCTGTACACATTTTAACAGATCAAAGGTATGGAATGATCACTCAAACCGCTTTGGGGAGTATTTATTCAACAATCAGTTTCAGTAAAGATCTCGAATTTCGTACGCAATTGGGTGCCAATGTAGTGAGCCGTAACATTAACGAGTACAATGCGAAACAACTATACGGCATATCAGATGGACAGAATGGAACAGCAAACGTAACCAACGATAGGGAAACTTTCTGGTCGTTAGAAAATTATTTAACCTATAACAAGCGTTTTGCAGAATCGCATGCCATTAACGCCTTGTTGGGTATTTCGTGGCAAGCCACTAATTTCTTCAGCAATACCAGTCATGCAGAAAATTTTGTAACCGATTTTTACGGAAATAATAACATGGGTTCTGGAAGTAAATCCATTACGGTAGGTTCGAGTCGAAACAGATCGGCCTTTAATTCATATTTCGGAAGGTTAAATTATGCCTTTCAGGATAAATACCTGGTTACCTTTACGGGTAGGGTAGATGGATCGTCGAAATTCGGAGATAACCATAAATTTGCCTTTTTCCCTTCAGCAGCACTGGCCTGGAAAGCTTCAGACGAAGATTTCCTAAAAGGAAACAAAACTGTATCGAACTTAAAATTAAGAACCAGTTATGGTTTAAGTGGTAACTCTGAGCTTCCTGCTTATCAATCTTTAGCAACCCTGGTAAATAACTCTGCCATTATCAACGATAGTAAGGTAACGGGTATTGGTATCGGCAGACTGGCCAATCCGGATCTGGTTTGGGAAAAAACGGCTCAGGTTGATGCTGGTTTGGAACTGGGTTTGTTTAATAACCGCATTAATTTAGAGGCCGATCTGTACTACAGAAAAACAACCGATATGTTATTGGATGCTCCTGTCCCTCGCACCACAGGTTATTCGGTAATCAGAAAGAATGTGGGCTCAATGCAGAACAAAGGTTTGGATCTGGGTATTAATACCGTTAACCTTCAAACGGACGATTTTACCTGGAAAACCAGTTTTAATATCTCCCTTAACCGCAACAAGGTGCTTTCTTTGGCAACCCCTGATGATATTTTCGGTGTAGGTAACCCTAATTTTACCAATCAAACGGGAATTATCAGGGTTGGTGAGCCAGTAGGCTCTTTCTGGGGACTTGTACGTTTAGGAACCTGGAGCGAGGCCGAAAGGGCTGAAGCAGCTAAATATGTAAGTTACCGAGGTGGTAAACCATTACTTCCTGGCGATATTAAATATTTAGATGTAAACGGTGACCATGCCATTACAGATGCCGACCGTCAGATTATCGGTAACGGATCACCAAAAGGATGGGGATCGTTTTCTAACTCCTTCCGTTACAAAAACTTGGATCTTATTGTAGAACTTCAGTATTCTTACGGTAATGATGTGCTGAATATGACACACCACTCGGGTGAAGACAGACAGGTACAGGCCAACAGTTTTGCCAGTGTATTAGATGCCTGGACACCTCAAAACCAGGATACTCCGATCGCGGCAATCAGAGATCAATCTGCCGGATATGTAACCAATGTAGATACCCACTGGTTAGAAGACGGCTCTTTCATCCGTGGCAAAAACCTGTTACTTGGTTATACCTTTAATAAAACACTTGTAGAAAAACTGCGCTTAAACAAGCTCCGTGTTTATGCATCTGTTCAGAATTTCTTCCTGGCTACCAAATACACCGGTAACGATCCGGAAGTAACCACTTATGGTAATGTATTTGCACAGGGCCAAACATTTTTCGATTATCCAAAGCCAACAACTTTTATGGTAGGCTTAAATATTGGATTATAAACATTTAACTAACGAAAGGATATCAAAATGAAAATAAATATAAAAAATATCGCCGTCCTGTTATTGCTAGGTGGTGCTATCATCGCGAATTCGGGATGTAAGAAGTTTTTGGATGAAACAGATCCTACCAATCTTGCGCCCAACAGTTTTTATACATTGCCAGAGCATGCCGAAGCAGGTATTGCCGCCGTTTATTCGGAGATTAGGTTTATCGGAAACGGTGCCGGAATTTTCTCTAACAACTGGCAGATGTTTGATGCGCCAACAGGGATACAATCTACTGAAACTGCACAAAACTCTGATTTAAACAATTTGTATTCACTGATTTATGATGGATCAAACCTTCATGTTAATCAAAATTGGAATGGTTTTTATAAGGTAATTGCCCAAACTAACCTGGTTTTGGATAAAGTACCGGGCATTAATCCAATGGATGCTGCGCAGAAAAAACGAATTTTGGGCGAAGCCTCTTTTATCAGAGCATGGGCCTATTTTTACCTGGTGCGTTTATGGGGCGATGTGCCATTGATTACAAAACCGATTACTAGTCCTAACGATCCTAATTTTTCACCTCCGCGTACGCCGCAAGAGCAGGTTTATAAACAAATTGTAGATGACCTGGTTTTGGCAGAAGCTGCGGGTTTACCTTATATGGATGCGAGTGGACGTGTTTCTACCGCCGCTATTAAATCAGAACTGGCAAAAGTTTATTTAACTATGGCCGGACAGCCCTTAAACAAAGGCGCAGCTTATTACCGGTTAGCGGCTGATAAGGCAAAAGAAGTGATCGATTATTCTACTGCAAACCCAACAACACTTGGTTTATTCCCAACTTATGCAGCCATACACGATGCGAAGAATGATAATAAAACAGAGCATTTATTCGGAATTCAGTATAATGATGCTGCCGGAACTGGTAATCCGCTGCAATCGTCTTATCTGCCATTGCACCAGCCCTTGGTTTCTAAAATTGATGGAATTGGAACCTCTATCCCTACGGGCGATTTTTACGCATCGTATGAAGCTGGCGATTTGAGGGCAAAAAACAGAGATGGTTATTTCTTTACCGATTATTATACCGATGGTTTTAAACTTCCGCTGATTAACCGTGGCAAACCTTATATTTTTAAACATTTCGATGTAATTGCAAACGGAACGTTAGGTGTGGAAGGAACCAGCAGAAGCGATCTGAATATTCCACAGATACGGTATGCAGAAACCTTGTTAATATATGCAGAAGCCCAAAATAGGGCCGACGGTAGTCCCAACGTTGCGGCTTATGCTGCGGTAAATGCTATAAGAAAAAGAGCGCTACTGGGGGATCTTGCAGGTTTAGGGCAAACACAGTTTGAAGAAGCTGTTTGGAGAGAGCGCTGGCACGAGCTATGTTACGAAGGCATTATCTGGTTCGATATGGTGCGTTTGCGCAAAGTATACAACGAAAGCACAAATAGCTTCGATAATTTTGTTGGCCACATTAATAAAAGTGTAAACCAGCCCTTGCAAACCAAACATTTGCTGTTCCCGATTCCTACTCCAGAAATTAAGAATAATCCTAATTTAACCCCAAATCCGGGTTATTAGTAGGTATGCCAATGGTTGGCATCACACCAACCATAAATGATGTTTTAGCAAAAAGCGGGTGCCTGATCTATTCCGGCACCCGTTTTTATTTTAATGCCTTCCTTCTGCCTGTCAGGCTGAATGCAACTAAGAATCTGTTTGTTAACAGCAATTATTTAGATAATAACCCTCCCTAAACATAACGAAAGCAATTTGTAGGCTGGGGATCCTTAGCGGTGCTATAATTGACAGATCTAAAATCAGTCGTCATTCTCGCGCAGGCGGGAATCTTAACGCAACCTAAAAAACCGCCCAGGCATTGCGATTTCCGATCGGGTCGTGAATGACGTTATGGAGCGTAAATGTCATACTCACTCCAATGTTTTTTTAAAAAAAACTCACATCTATCATTGACAGACTCCAATACAGCAATCTTTCATATTAGCAGTCCGCACTGTAAAGATTACTTCCCCGAAAAGTCAGGACAGGCTGTCGGCCGAAAAAGCCTTCTCGCAATCACGATTCTTTGAGGTGATTTCCTAGAAGACGTATAGGTCATGTTTTATCCG
>Ga0308165_1003929_pt1 | contig 15313 bp, 13 predicted proteins | sample PhyWR2_FD_201032 | JGI IMG/M metagenome (GOLD analysis project Ga0308165, IMG submission 201032) | Phyllosphere microbial communities from UC Gill Tract Community Farm, Albany, California, United States - DLSLW.R2 | ecosystem: Host-associated > Plants > Phyllosphere > Unclassified | place: USA...
GCGCGGTAAAGAGCAGCAGGAAGACAAAGCCGCGCATGAAGTCGATGCGCAGATCACGCGTCGTCGTGAGGCCGTGGTCCTGGTAATGCCATGAGCTGCTGCGGGCGTGTGCGGGCGGCCCGGCACCGGGAGGCCTGGCAGTCAAAGGTAAGTTTTCAGCGATGGGCATGGCTTGATGGCGTCCATTTCAGCAGGCCTGAACTCGACAGCTGATGGCGCTTGTTAGCCATGGCTGGGCTATTGCGGCGGCAGGGGCGTGGTGCCCGGGCTGCTTCGGGCAGATTTGGCTTCGCAGATCGGGCGCTCGCTGGGCAGGCAGCGGTTGAGCCGCAGGAATACGTCGGCCAGCTGCACCTGGAAATAACCCGGCGCCGGCTCGCTCTGGTAGAGCTGGCCCTTGAGCTTGAACAGCAGCGCCTCCAGCACGGCCGCGTTGGTGGAGAGCGTGATGTTCTGCTGCGGCGCGCCGCTGACCTCCAGCCGGCCCTCGAACCAGCCGCGCTCGGGATCGTAGAGCGACTGCACCACCTCGATCAGCCGGTCGGTGTAATCGGTGGGCCACAGTGCCCACATGCCGAAGGCGGTGCGGGTGGAGACCAGCGCGAGTTTTTCGTATTCCTTGCCATCGCTGCCCACCGTGTTCCAGGGGTAACCGGCAACATAGACCGCGTCCAGCACCTGGTAGGGCTCCGTGCGCAACTGGTAGTCGCTGCGCGCGGTGAACACCCGCTCCTTGCGGTAGCGCGTCTCCTGCACCCGGTACACCTCGTCGGCCAGCTGCCGGGCCGTCGGGCCGGCGCCGCCGGGCTCGAAGCCTTCTTTAGCCGGCGCTCGCCAGCCCAGCTCCATGCCCATGAACACATGCGGCATGGTCAGCACCGGGGTCTGCACACCCGAGCTGCGGGCATCGCGGGCATCGTAATGCACCGGCAGGCCCAGGATATTGATGGCTTCGGTTTTCGGCGTGTTGCCCGACAGCGACGTGTTGAAGCCCCAGGCCGCAAAGCCCGCGCTGGCCAGTTGCTCGTAGCCCAGGCGCCCTTCCTGATATTTCGATGTCTGGCCCTTGCTGCGCGAGGTGCCCGAAAGCACGCCGCAGTCGTCGATGACCTCGCAGTAACTCCAGCGCAGCGCCGCCTTGTCCAGGTATTCCTGGAACTGCGGGTAGCGCTGGCCGGTGATCTTCATCCACATCAGCAGCCGCCCGATATCGACGGCCGACCAGCCGATGTCTTCGGGCTGGTTGCCGAAGTTGACCATCTTGCCGGTGATGGCGTTGTAGGCCTTGTTGGGCAGCTTGCCCTCGGACAGGTCCATGCTGCCCAGAAAACCGAGCAGGCGCGAGAGCCGCAGATCCAGCTCGTGCTCGTCGATCAGGCCGATCTCGCGCGCGGCCACCAGCGAAGCGAGGTAGTCGCCGGCCTGCCACGCGGTGAACAGCGGCAGCCGGTCCGAGCCATTGACCAGGCCGCTGTCGGGGTTGGTGTTGTTCTCGACATAGCGCCAGGCGGTCTTGGCCCATGCCAGTTCCTGATTGGTGAGCCTGCCGTAGCGCCCGATATTGCCGGCATGGGCACTGGCGCCCTGGACATGCTCCACTCCGCGCGCCACGACGCCGCAGCCGGCCAGTAGCAGGCTGCAGCACAGTGCGGCTGCCCCCAGCAAGAGCGGCCTTCTCCAGGACGATGATTGCCGCGCGGCTTGGAAACGGCGCAGCATCAGCATGTGCCCGCTCCCGCTTCGGCGCAGTTGGTCTTGGCACCGGCCGGTGTGGGCGGCGGCAAGAAATTCGCTCGTGTCCTGGCTTGTGGGCCATAGGGATTGCTCACCGTGCGCTCCCACAAGCTGTCGGTCTTGCCGCTCCACTTGAGCAGCTTGCCCGTGGCCTTGAAGAGCAAGGCTTCGAGCATGATGCCGTTGTTGTTGGCCGTGAAGGCCTTGATCGGACCCTTGCCGTTTTCCAGGATGCCTTCGTAAAAGCCTTTGCCCGGCTCGAAATTCTTTTCGATCGCCTGGAACAGGCGGTCGGTGTAATCCGATTTCCACAGCACCCACATGCCCAGCGCCGCCTTGAGCGAGATGGCGGCGTACTGCGGCACATGTTTGCCGGGCTCGGTGATGGTGTTCCAGGCGTAGCCGTCGGTGAAAACGGTGTCGTACACGAAATAAGGCGCTTCTGAGAGCTGGTGCTCGGAGCGCGCGGTCAAAATCCCGGTTTCTTTGAAGCGGTTTTCCTGCGCCTGATACACCCGGTGCGCGAAGTCCTCCATCCAGGGCTGGCTGTGGACGCGGTCGTTGATGCTGCGGTCGCCGGCCAGGTCCCAATTGAACTCGATGCCGTCCAGGACATAGCTCTCGGACACCACGTAGTTGTGCTGGTGATACTTGCGCGGGTCGCGCGAGTCGTAGGGCACTTCCACGCAGTAAAGCGGCAAGGTGGCATAGGGCTCAGGCCGCGAGGCCAGATCGGTAGCCAAGCCCCACAGCTGAAAACCCTTGGCGGCATACTCCTCGTAGCCCAGGCGCCCCTCCTGCACGTACTGCACCTTCTTGTCCTGGCCCAGCATGGCGCCGAACATCATGCCCGAGCGGTCCACCACGTTGTCGAAGTTCCAGCGCAGCACGAACCGGTCCACCGCGTCAGCGTGGCGCGGGTAGCGCTCCTTGACGATTTTCAGCCACACCAGCAGGCGCCCAAGGTCGAGTGCAGAAAACCCGATCTCGCCGGGCTTGTTGGTGTAGTCCACCTGCTCAAGGGTCTGGGTGTGATAGACCTTGTTGGGCAGCTCGCCCCGAAAAAAGGTCAGGCCGTTGAAAGCGGCCAGCAGCTTGCCCAGGCGCTCGTCGGCGGCCTGGGCGTTGATGATGTCCAGCTCATGCGCGGCCACCAGGGCGCCGAGGTAGGACGCCGAATCCCACATGGTGGTGGAGGGGTAGCTGTCCACCGCATTGACCAGCCCGGTGGGCTGGGTGTTGTTCTCAAAGTATTTCCAGGCAGTGCGCGCCATGGCCATTTCTCGCTCGCTGAGCAGCCCGGCCCGGCGCGGGTAGTCTGCCGCCGGGAGATGACCTGTCTGACAAGCGGCAAGGGCGCTGGACTGCGCCGCCATAAGCGACAGCGCCAGAAGAAAAGGAGTGCACAGGCGCATCATGGGCAGAACCTATCGATAGCTGAGCAGTTTGCCATGGGCGATATAAGCCAGGCTTTCGAGAACCACCGCATTGGTGTTGGCATTGAGCGAGGTGTTGGGCTTGCCGCCCTCTTCATACAAGCCGGCATACCAGCCCTTGGTCGGGTCGTGCAAGGCAGCGACAGCCGCCATCAACTGGCCGGTGTATTCGGTGCGGTACAACGCATGCCAGCCGAAAGCGGCCTTGACGCTCAGGCTGCGCAGAGCCGAGGCATCCTCGCCTTTTTCAGTAAGCGTGTTCCAGGGCTTGCCGTTGGTGAACACCGTGTTGTAGACAAAATAGGGTGGCTTGTCCACATGGTCCTCGCTGACGGCCGTGAGCACGCCGGTGCGTTTAAAACGCTGCTCCTGGGCACGGTAGATGCGCCAGGCCAGCTCGCGCGAGAAGCGGTCCCCGCCGAATTCGAGGCCGTCGAGCACATAGGGCTCGCTCAGCACATAGTTGTGCGCGCCGAAGCTAGCCGCATCGCGCCGGTCATAGGGCACCTGGATGCCATCGATCTCCACCTGCTTCAGGTTGCTGCGGTAATCCAGCGCCTGAGCGGCATCGAGCCCCATCAGGGCAAAAGTCTTGGCGGCGTACTGCTCATAGCCCAGGCGCCCCTCCTGCACCAGCGCCGCCTTGTCCTGCTCGACGTGCGCGCCAAAGAGCTGACCATTGCGCGTGAGCCGGGCGGTGTCCCAGCGGGCGATGACTTGGCGCACCGCCTTGGCATGCTGCGGATGATTCCAGGCAATGATGTTGAGCGGCACCAGGAGCCGCCCCACATCGATGGCGGACCAGCCGATGCCCGCCTCGCTCGGCTGGTTCTGATAATCCACCATGGCCAGCGTGGCGGTGTTGTACGACTTATTGGGCAGGGCCTGGTCAAACAGCGGCATGCGCGCCAGCGAGGCCAGCGCTTTGCCCAGGCTGGCATCGAGCTCCTTTTGCGTGATGAGTTCGATCTGGCGCGCCGAGAGCAGGGCCATCAGGGAGGAAGCAGTGTCCCACATGGTGGCAGCCGGGTAGCCGTCCACCGAGTGGACCAGCCCGGTCTTGCTGTCGGTGTTGTTTTGAAAATAACGCCAGGCGATGCGCGCCCATTGCGCCTCCTGCTTGGTAAGGGTGCGTGGGACAGGCGACGCGGCGATGTCGGCGCTCATCTCCAGCTGCAGCGGCTCCTGCGCCTGGTGCACCGCATGGGGCTGCAGGCCGGTGGCAGCCGGCTGCGCGGGCGCTGCCAAGGACTGCGGCGCCGCGCCGCTTTGCTTCTCGATGAACCAGACGGCACCAAATGCGGTCAGGAGCGCGACGATGAAGACTAGCGAACTGCGGGCCTTGACGAGATTGCTTTCCATGGGGGTTTCTTCGGGTCTGGTCATGCGGGTTCGGCAGCGGTCAGGACTGGGCTGCTCTGAGAATCAGGCTGGGCATCCTCCTCGTCGGGCTTCCAGAGGGCAGCGCGCACCATCGGAAGCATCGCAAAGACATTGTTCAGGCCCCAGGCGACATTGACGATCAGGTTGGGCAGTTCGCTCTCGGCGCCCTGCACATAGACGCGCCAGGCACTGTACAGCAGCCCGGCCAGTGTCAGGACAATGACCGTCAGCTGCGGCACCACCAGCCCGAGGAAATTGCCCTCCTGGCGCTCCTTGGGCGTAACATGGAACTTGATCTTCTCGCCTCGCAGCACGGTCCAGAGCGCGCGAAAATTGATCGAAAAAAAGGACAGATAAGAGGCTTTTCCATCCCAGCTGCGCACGCCCCAGGTGCCCATCATGAAAGCGAACTCGGTGAGGATGATGAAAGGCAGCGCATGCAGGTAAAACGCGCCAGAGTATGACGACAGCGGCGCAATGCCGGTGAACAGGTAGATGATGGGCGCTGCAAGGAATACCACATTCCACAGGCACCCCAGGTAGGACCAGAAGGTGGTCAAATACATCAGGCGCTGGGCTGGTTTCATGTGGCCCTGGAAGAGCGGGTTGTCGCGCAGGGCGATGTCGAGCGTGCCGCCGGCATACTTGAAGCGCTGGATCATCCAGGTCAGCAGGTCCTGCGGCGAGAGCATCTTGGACTCCACCCAGGGATGCAGGACCGATTTCCAGCGCCGCTCGGCGTCGTTGTGCAGCACGATGGAGGTGTAGATGTCCTCGGAGACGTGGAATTTGTAGGGGGTCAATTCCTGCTCCAGCACCATCTGGGTGCGCATGGCGTTGCTGAAATCCTCGCGCAGCGCCGCGTCGGGAATCTGATGGGCATATTTGTCGACTTCGTGCTCCACGGCCAAGCCAAAACTGCGCAGCGCCGCCTGCATTACCGCTTCGCGCCGGTGGATGGAGCCCGCACCGCAGCAAAACGCCGCATTAGCCCAGTTGCGCCGACGCTGAATCACGTCGTAGAACATCTGCGGATCGTTCACGAACGGATCGGCGCCGATGCGCACCGGGCCGATCAGCCGCTCTGCGGCGCGCCCGGCCCAAGCGCCGATGCGGCCACAGCGCTTTTGCAGCCAGTCTGGCAGCGCCACGCCCTGGGGCAGATCGTAGAACCACTGCGGCGTCTGCACCCAGGCCACGTCCTGATCGCGAAAGTAGCCCAGGGTGTGTTCGAGGAAGGTGGGGAACAGCCGCGTGTCGGCATCGCAGATCACGATGAAGTCGCCGGAAGTCTGCTCCATGGCGTTGCGCAGGTTGCCCGCCTTAAAGCCGATGTTGTTGTTGCGCGTGATGTACTCGACGCCCTCTTCCGTGGCGACTTGCTGCATGCTCGGGCGCCGGCCGTCATCGAGCACATGGATGCGGATGTCGATCGGGTGAGGATAGGACACGCGCTTGGCGTCGCGGATCGAGAGCCTGACGAGTTCTTCTTCCTCGTTGTAGGTGGTGAGAAAGATGTCCACCTTGATCGGCCGTCCGCCCGCGCCTGGGTCCTCGACACACTGATCGATCCGGCTCGGCGGGGCCTGCTGCGGCACATCGCGGGTTTTCCAGAGATTGATGGTGAACAGGATCAGACCGATATAGGCCAGCGTCTCGGCCACAGCCAGGGGAATGGCAAACCACAGGGCATCGTAGTTGAGCGAAGCCGTCCAGCGCCAGCGGATGTAATTGGCTCCAAGCACCAGAGCAATCACTACCAGAAATTGCCAGACCAGTTCAATCAGTGGTGAATGTGGTACCGGCTCGGGTGGCTTGCGGTGTTCAAACTTGTCGAAGTAAAAGCCCAAGCTGCTTCTCCATTTTTTATGATAGTTGCGCCCTGAACACGGAAACGCCGATTACGAAGAAGACGCAAATCACTTTGGCAGATATTTTTGCAGGCGCATGCAGTTTTCACCGCCAATGCTTTCATAGTCCACCACATCGAAAATCGTCTTTGCCAATGCCAACCCAAAACCACTTTCGGGCAGTCTTTCCACATCGTTAGGATCGAAACTGAAAGCCTCAGCGCTTTCTTGCGCCAGCAGATGCCTCGGGATCGGGCAACCCTTGTCGAGTATTTCCACGCATAAGCGATTCGTTTGCTCTTCCCAGCCAACGGTGATTTGTCCGTTTTCATGGACGGCATAGCCATGCTGCACGATATTGGTCAACACTTCTGCAATACCTAATTCGATGGCATAGCCATCCTCTTGGGAGAATCGCACGGGCATCAGTCCCTTGAGCGTTTCTGTCACCCGCGCCACTTCTTCCAGTGTCGCGCGTACAACGTATCGTGCAACAACCACAGCACTACCATTTCTGACGTCGCAGACACTGCGGCGCTTTTTTCCTGACAGGAAAAGTCATGATGTTCACAGGCGCTTCTTTGATGGGTTGCGCTTTAGCCGTAAATTTTTGCGACGGCGTCATCGAGGCTGGCAACGATGGAAAATACCTTGTCCATGCGCGTGAGCCTGAAAAGGGTTAGCACGCTACCGCTGACATTGCACACAGTCAGGGCGCCAAACCCTCCTATGGCCTTTAATATGGCTACCATCGCTCCCAGCCCGCTTGAATCGATAAACTCCACACCGTCCAGATCCAGCACGATCCGGGGCTCTCCCGAACTGATAACATTCAATACCTCTTGTTTGAAAGCAGGTGCAACAGAAGCATCGAGACGCTTGACCTGCAGCGTGATGATGGCAACTTCACGAACACTCTTCACATCGATCATGGCCATCCGGCTCTCCTGGGTATTGGACTTAACATGCTGTTTGACTAGACAGGCATGGGTTACAAAATTTTAACGTAATTACAGCAATGGTGTCTGCACAGCATTGGCAAGGCCCTACCACTCGGTAGTCCAGGAAATAGAGATGCTGCCTTTGCGAAAACTGCCATCGCCGGCAACAGAGTGGTGACCAGGAAACCGATTTCCTGAATAATTGTTGTATTGCACCGAGACAGTGCCTGGACGCCAGTCGAAATAACCAAATCCATAGGTAAAGTCCGGGTCCCAAGGCTGCTGCTGAGAACGGTCCGGATAGGCCACAAGCGTAACATTCGCATACCAGCCGCTGGGCCGGATGTATCGGCATCCCAACGCCAAAGATTTTTTATTGGGCTTAATAGAGCGGCTACGCAAATCGGTGTAACGCGGCGTGATGTTGACATTGGCGGTGCAACTCAACTGGTCCTGGTCGCCCACTAGAAACAGCGGCTCAAGCGCCTGGGGCAACGCAAACTTATACCCAAACGACCATTGCCCTTGGTTAAAGGCGGTGAGATTTTCTTTTTTGACCCGGTCCGGGGACAACCGGTTTCCTGTGTAGTTCGAATAGACCGCGCTGAAGCTTCCCAGATGCCAGTCATCATAGCCAAACGAGTAGGTAAAATCCGGGTTCCACGATTGCTGGCGGTCTGCGTTCACATAACGGTAAAACGTCATCTGACCGAACCAGTAGGACTGGCGAGGGTTATAGCGCAGGCCTAGCTGCCATGTTGGCGAGACAGCTGGCGAGCCTTGGGAACCCAGTCCGGTGGGGGTCGCACTACCGCTGCGCAGCGGATAGTCGGCCGTCATGCGCACGGACAGGCCGTGCGTCGGTCGCGTTTGATCGGCAGTCTTTGGCGGCTTCGCGTTCGGGCTGCCGATCAGAAATCGGGGATCAACATTGTCGGGTGGCTCCAATTGCGGCTCTTGCCGTGGCGGTCCCAGCAGCAAGTCCAGACCGTCCTCCATTTCGGCAGCTCTGGCATGTCCTACGTGCAGAGCCGCAAGCATGAAAAAAGCTGAGCCGATGCGCCGCACCACCCATGACAACGCGTGCTCGGCGTATTGCCTTGACATAATAAATGAATGACCTGCCAGAGCTGGCTTTGAAGTCGCTTCAGGCCGGCAGCGAGCTCTGCGCAGCCACGCGCTTAGTTCTCGACATATTGCAATTTTCCGCATCTTGCCCTGCTTCAGCGTGCCCACCTCAACGCCGCACTGGGAGAAGATGGCTCGCCGGCATCCGTCCGCGATTCCCAAGTCCCAGCTGATTCTGGTGTTGGCTCTGACACTTCATCTGCAGGAATGTCGGGCTGCCAGCGCCACACCTTGATCGAGGCAATATCGAAATGCGCCGGCAATGCCGCATCGTCAACTGGCCCGCCCCAGTTGCCGCCGAGGGCCAGATTGATGTGCAGTCGCATCGGCTGGCGCAGCGGATCGCTCGCGCCGCTTTTAGCCTCCTCGGGTTTCATCGTTAGCAGCGGCTTGCCATCCACTTCGATAACGATGCGCTCGTGCGTCCACTCCAGACTGTGCGTGTGCCAACTTTTTTCAAAACCGGCAATGCGCTGGTTGGCAGAACGCTTTGCGCGTGACAAAGCGTTTCGGCCGAAATGGATGGTGGCAAAGGTAAGATCAGGATGCTTACCCACGGCTTCGAACATATCGATTTCACCGTATTGGTTAGGGCTTTCGTGCAGCAGCCATATCGCTGGCCAAACGCCTGCGCCTGAAGGCGAACGCGCTACGACTTCAATGCGCCCGTAGAGCATTTCCTGACGTGAGACGATGGCGCCCGAAGTGTAGTCGGCTTGTCGCCGGGATGTGCGCTGAGCCCTTGAGCCAGGTATATGGGCGATGTTGGGCAGGCGCTCACGTCGCGCTTCGATCCGCAGCACGTCCTCAACTACTTTCAGGTTGTTGGCAGCGTAATACTGCTTTTCCCGGTTACGAATAAAACCTATCTCGGTTTGCCAATAATTTTGATTAAGCGTGCGCGCCTGAGCGAAATTTTCTTCGTGATCAAGCTTCCACTCAGCCATAGCAGCCGTTCCCTTGACTAACGTCGCAGCGACAAACACGGCATGGAAGAACCAAGAGCGCCGCATCCGTTAGCAGTATTCGAGACAAAGCAATGTCACATCGTCGTTAAAGGCGCCGGCGTCTCCCCTCCAGCCCAGCAGCGCCTGGCCCAGGTTGACTCCAACTTCTGCCAGGGATGCGCGCTGTTGATGGACAAGAATCTCTTGCAACCGCTGCTGCCCGAACTCCTTGCCTGTCCCATCGCTGCAGTCTGTGATGCCATCAGAATAAAGAAAAAGCCTTGAGCCCGGCGTTAATTCAACCAGATGGGCTTCATAGGCTGCATTGTGAAGAATGCCGACGGGCAACCCACCGTCGCCAATCGGCGTGACCGCACCACAGGGATTCACCAAAATTGGCGGCGGGTGGCCGGCTTGCACCAGTGCGACCTTGCCGCTGGCCACATCGATCAGGCCATAGATCATGGTCAGGTACAGGCTGGTATCCTTGAGTTTCATGAAATGGCGGTTGTAGCCCGCCACCATCGCTTCAGCAGCCGAACCGAGGTCACCGCCCTGCCTGGCAATGGTCTTGGCAATCTGCTGGGCAGACGAGAGCAGCAGATGCTGTGCGCTGAAAGCCATCATCGCGGCCGAGACGCCGTGACCAGAGACATCAATCACATAAAAGCATAAATACCGCTCATCAATCGAAAAGTAGTCGAACATGTCGCCGCCGACATAACTTGACGCCTCGAACATCCAGTCAAAGCGGATCCGCCCGAGATTTGCCCGATCGGGCAGCATGGCCAGTTGCATTGCTTTGGCCAGCTCCAACTCGCGACTGAGCTGTTCATAGGCATTGGCAAGCTTGCGGTTGTGGTTTTCCAACCTGGCTTCCAGCGCAAGCACACGCTCGGCTGCATGCAGGCGCGCGCCAAGCTCCGCCGGTTTCAATGGTTTGCCCAAAAAATCATCCACCCCGGCTTGCATGGCCGTCACCAGCCCGTCCTCCTGGCTGTTCGAGGTCAGCATGATCAGGTAGACATAGCTGGAGTGCTGTTGCATGCGAATGGCACGGCACAGGTCCAACCCATCCATGCGCGGCATGACCCAGTCGGTGATCACCAGGTTGATGCCACCCTGCGCAATCAGCGCCAACGCCGCCTGCCCATCATGCGCCTCAATGACCGAATAGCCTTTGGACTCAAGAAACGCCGCGAGCAAGGCCAGTATCATCGGGTCATCATCGACCAGCAGCGCGTAAATGGGTAATGGACTGTCCATGTCGTGAAATCGTGAATTGGGTGTGGCGCGCGGCGCGGCAGGTTTTGGCTGAGTCAGGGCTGTCGGGCAAAGATGTGCTGTTTGAGCAAAGCCAAGGCATCGGCAATGTGTGCCATTTCCTGCTCACTCCAGCTGCTGCACTGAGCCAGGGCTGCGACTTCGCTTTCGATGATTCGCGCATCCAGGCCAAGCTGGGCAAAACCGAAACTTCCCGCTGTCCCTCCAAGGCTGTGCAGCAGGCGGTACAGGTCTTGACGCCGTACCTCATCCGCAGGCTGCTCTTTACAAGCCTGCAAACTGTCATCGATGGCCTTCAGACGCATCGGCAACTGTGCCGAAAAATCTCTCTTGAGCTGGTTGAATTTATTGACAAAGACCTGGTTGACATTCATGGCGATTTACTCAGATCAGGCATTACGTTTTGTTCCCAGAGCTGGCACACTTGAGAAGCCAGACTCATGGGATCGAATGGCTTGGCAATCACTCCAAGCGCCCCCAACGATCTGTAATAGGCCACCTCGCTCGCTTGGACCTTGGCGGTCATGAAGATCACCGGTGTTGAAGCAGTGTGGACCATCTGGCGCAAGCCAGCGAGCGTTGTTGGCCCATCCATGCCCGGCATCATGACGTCGAGCAGCAATAAATCTGGCCTGAAAATTTCAGCCGACTGTAGCGCTTCGGCCCCAGAGCTGCAGGCTTTGAGGTTTAGACCACCAACAATTTCGAGTGCCATCTGGGCCACGGCCCGGATATCCGGATCATCCTCGACATACAGCACACGCTCTGGCTTAGTGCGGTTCATACTGGGTTTTTCCAATCTTCAGGGACCTTGCACTGCTGAACAAAGGCATGCAGTGTGTCGAGCAGTTGCTGGTTTGAAGTGCGTGCCTTGACCAGCGCGCTGCGTACTCTTTCTGACACATAACTGCTGCCTTCTTCGCTTGAGAAAATGACCACAGGTGTGCCCGCATTGAGCGCAGGCAACCCACAGAGCAGTTCAGAGCCGTTGCCGTCGGGCAACTGGAGGTCAAGAAGAATCACGTTGAATCTGCGCTTCTCCAACTGGCCGCGCGCGGCGGCCAGATCGGCAGCATGAACGACTTCCCAAGCGGGGCTCAACAGCGTTGCAACCACGCTGGCCAGGTCTGCATCGTCCTCGACGTAAAGCACACAGGGCTTGCCCGCCTGGCTTGACAACATAGAGGCATCAATGGCCGCGAGCAGCTTCGTCTCATCGATAGGCTTGGTAATCCAGTCAAGCACCGTCATCATGCCGCCTTCAATCACTCCGACATGATCCCCAGAGTGCTGCGCCTGCGCCGAGACGATCACGACCGGAAGATTTCGGGTCTTTTGCTGCGCGCGCAGCCAGCGCAGCAATGAAAGGCCATCTTCGCCGGGCAACCCCAGATCCAGTGTCATGGCACGGTAATCTTGCGTCATCAGCAGGCGACGAGCCTGCTCGGCGGTGACAGCCACATCGCTGCGAAATCCACCGTTTTCTAGCATGCGTGCCAGCAAATTGGCAATATCGGGATCATCTTCGCAAATCAACACGCTTGACAGTGGGTAGACCACCGGGCTAGCAGGGGCAGTCAGGGGAAGATCGACGAAGAATTCACTGCCCAAGCCGGGCTTGCTGTCAAAACCGATGTGCCCTCCCAGCTTTTCGACGATTGCCTTAGAGATGCTCAGGCCCAGGCCAGTGCCCATCTTTTGGCGCGAGTCGGACGCATCGGCCTGAGCAAACTTTTGAAAGATACGGCTGCGAAATTCCTCTGCAATGCCACAGCCATGGTCAATGACTGACAAGCGAATCAACTTGCCTAGCGGCTCGACAACCACATCCACCGTTGCGCCGGCCGCAGAGAACTTGGCGGCATTGGACAGAAGGTTCACGAGAACCTGAACCAAGCGATCTGGATCGGCCAAGACGCTCAAGGAATCCGCGCCCTCGAGCGTCTGCAACTTGAATTGCACTTGGAATTGCGCGGCAAACGACTGGGTTGCTTCGATCGCCTGATTCACCAGAGGCATCAAGGAACAATGATTGATGTTGAAACGAATATGGCCTGATTCAATCTTTTCTACGTCCAGGATGTCGTTGATGAGCCGTACCAGGCGCTCGCAATTGTTATGCGCAATAACCAGCAGGTGCTGGGCAGGCGCTGGAATCTCACCGGCTGCGCCGCCGATCAAAAGGCCCAGCGAGCCCCGAATGGAGGTCAGCGGTGTCCTCAATTCATGCGATACCGTGGAGACGAACTCATTTTTCATCCGTTCGATTTTCTTGCTCTCAGAAATATCACGAATGATGCCGATAAATTCACGTCGGCCTTCAACCTGGATCTGGCTAACGACCATCTCGGCCTCAAAGGCAGAGCCATTGGCTCGCTGGCCCATGACTTCCATGCGCGAGCGCGCTTCCGGTTTAACCCCATGGGTTAACAAATCGCGCATGTAAGCGCCGATCTGGGCGAGATAGGTTTTTTCGATGAGCTGGCCAGCGTGCTGACCGATCAGGCTTTCTTCGCTATAGCCAAAAATCCTGGCTGCTGCCGGATTGAAGGTCTTGATGCGGCTTTTCTCGTCGATGGTGATGATGGCGTCGCCCGCGCTTTCAACGATGGCTTGCAGCCGCGTGTCTTTCTCTCTGGCCAGTGCGGTGGCATGCTTGACCGTCAGGACATCAAGTTCAAGCTCGGCCCACGCCGCCAGGTCCGCCAGTGCGGCGACCTGGGATTCAGGAAAGTCGCGTGGTGCCTGATCGATCAGGCAGAGCGTGCCAAGCCGGTAACCATTGGGGCCATGCAAAGGCATCCCGGCATAAAAGCGAATGTGTGGTGGGCCGATGACCAACGGGTTGTCATGAAAGCGTTCATCCTGCAGCGTATCAGAGATGATGAAGGCGCTTTCGCGCAAGATGGCATGGCCGCAGAACGAGATGCTGCGCGGCGTTTGACTGGCATCGAGCCCCTGCTTAGACTTGAACCACTGGCGATTTTCATCAATCAGGCTGATCAGCGCAATCGGCACACCAAACAACCGCTGAGCCGTTCGCGTAATGCGATCGAAACGCTCTTCCGATGGCGTGTCCAGCACCTGGAGCTCGCACAGTTCAGCTACACGTAACAGCTCATCATTGGGTGTAGCAGGCTCAATCATGCTTTTTCTCGATATTTCATGACACAGAAAGGACCAACTCTATGTCTGCAGTAGTGCAGTAGTGCAGTACTGCAGTAGTGCATTATTGCATTGCCAAGATTTGATTGTTACGCTACGTTTCCAATTGGAAAAACTTCAACCGATTTTGACACTCGCGCGCCGTGCGTGCCTCAAACTGATTTCAGGGGTCGCCTTATATGGATATAAGACGACCCCTAGTTCCCAGTCCTTGGTCGAATTCGCCAACAGCATCCACTTGTTTTACGTCACGCGTCATCGGCTCCAGCAGGTTCATGGAAACAGCTACGGGTTCAAATGGCGGCTGGTGACACGACTGCTTGTTCTACCCCATCAGGAAACGGCGGCACAAATTGCCGCGTTAAAAACAGCCGGGTGCGAACTGATATTTCAGGAGACGGCCTCGGGTGGGCGCTGGGACCGGCCGGAGTTGCATCGCCTGCTCGGGCAGTTGCGCCAGGGGGACGTGCTGGTGGTCTGGAAGCTGGACCGCCTGTCACGCTCTTTAAAAGACGTGTTGAGTCTGATGGAGAAAATCGCTCAGGCACAGGCTGGCTTTCGCAGCCTGACCGAGGCGATTACTCACGAGTCGGAAATATAGGAGACACAAGGGTGGCGAAAGAATGACTTCACCAAGGCTTTGCTGCTCGCGATACTTTGCAGCTGTGAATGCACGCGGCATTGCAGCCGCTCTCCCGCTTTGAGCGGCGAGCGCGCCACGCCCGTGCGCTTGGCATGGCTCCAGACCAGCTCGTCGGGATTGAGGTCAGGCGCATAACCGGGCAGGAAGTGCAGCGTGAGCTTGCCTTGCAGGCTGGCCACGTAGTCCTTGACCACCGCAGTCTTGTGCGCGGGCAAGCTATCGAGGACCAGGCGTACGGGCTTTTTGCGCTGGTACATCATTTTCTCCAGCAGCTGGACAAACATTTCGCCCGTCAGGGCGCCTTCGTAAACGGCAAACCAGAACGCGCCTTTGGCACTGACGGCCGACGCGGCGCTGATGCTTTGGCGCTGCCCGGGGCGCTCAATGACCGGCGTTTGTCCTTTCACGCCCCAGGTCTTGCCGTGCACCGCATCGGCGCGAAAGCCCGCTTCGTCCCAGAACAGGATGTTCGCACCACTGCTGCTGGCTTCTTTGGCGATGGCAGGAAAGGTTTCACGCTTCCAGCGCTCGACCGCTTGCGCATCACGCTGGTAAGCACGCTCCAGCGGCTTTTGCGGGGTCAACCCCAGCCGCGCGAGCAGTGCGCCGACAGAGGCCAGCGACAACTCAACGCCAAAGCGCGCCAGCACCAACTCGCCGACAATCTGGCGCGTCCACAGGCCAGCGTCAAAACCGTGCTCATCGGGGCGTTTGCTGTTGACCGAGTCAAAGACCTCGCGCTCCTGGGCCGCAGTGAGCTTGCGGGGCCGACCCGTGCCTTTGGTCGAGCGCAGGGCTTTGA
>Ga0308165_1003931_pt1 | contig 15304 bp, 16 predicted proteins | sample PhyWR2_FD_201032 | JGI IMG/M metagenome (GOLD analysis project Ga0308165, IMG submission 201032) | Phyllosphere microbial communities from UC Gill Tract Community Farm, Albany, California, United States - DLSLW.R2 | ecosystem: Host-associated > Plants > Phyllosphere > Unclassified | place: USA...
AAAAGATTATATTTCAATCCACTAGCTCTAAACAGAGCTAGACAGGCCATACCACGATCTTGATAATCATTGTAATCATTTCAATCCACTAGCTCTAAACAGAGCTAGACATTTTAACTATTATGTAATACCAAGTGAATTGTACATTTCAATCCACTAGCTCTAAACAGAGCTAGACCTGTTAATAAATCAATTACACTAAATGGTCAAGCATTTCAATCCACTAACTCTAAACAGAGCTAGACAAAAAGAAGCTACGGAAGGGAAGATACCAGCGGTATTTCAATCCACTAGCTCTAAACAGAGCTAGACAGATTTAAGTTTAACAACTATGGTATTGTTAATTTTATTTCAATCCACTAGCTCTAAACAGAGCTAGACGTAAATCAACAACTCCACCCCCAGATCCCAAACCAATTTCAATCCACTAGCTCTAAACAGAGCTAGACCGATGCGAAAAATACGGGGGCATCGCTTCCGCCAATTTCAATCCACTAGCTCTAAACAGAGCTAGACGTACCACTCGGGTGCATACTTCTCAGCTAACTTGATATTTCAATCCACTAGCTCTAAACAGAGCTAGACCATTTAAGCTGATTGGGTTCCAGACCTTTGATGATATTTCAATCCACTAGCTCTAAACAGAGCTAGACTTGTAGGAATGTTAAATTGTGGAGTTTTAGGATTATTTCAATCCACTAGCTCTAAACAGAGCTAGACATCGTGCGGTCAAGTATAAATGTCTGACCGCATGGATTTCAATCCACTAGCTCTAAACAGAGCTAGACGGATTGGATCAACGAGGAGCTTGACGATCTGGACGATTTCAATCCACTAGCTCTAAACAGAGCTAGACCGTGAAAATAGTTGAAATACATGACATATTTCCACTATTCCATCACTAAACACAGTATAACATTAAATTAAAATGAGAAAAAGTCTATTTCCTAACTAAAATCAGTAAAATTTTGGTGCGGATCCCCTAGAGATTTTATGTCCACTTGGGGTTCGCACCAAAAATTATTCTGTAGTTCCAAATTCTTCTTTATATAGTTCTACCATTTTTTGTTGTGGTTTTGGAAAAACATAATTTGAAAATTCGTCTTTTGTTGCCCAAGCTTGATTTTCATCAGTAATAGTTTCTCCTATTTTTCGTCCATAGAAAACTAAAATATGCCATTTTAAATGGCTGAAAATATGTGTTACTTCTCCTAATACTCGTTTTTGCCAAACTACATGAGAGTATTGGTCAAAAATTTCTGGATTTTCTTCCGCAACTAACAATGATTCCTCAAAATCAAGTGATAATTGCTTTTCTTCTTTCACACCAGTTTTTTGCAGAAATTCAAAACGTTCTTTGCTGACTTCTTCTATCGGAAATAGCCACATATTTGCTAACAGCCCTTTGGCATTACGTTGCTGTAATAAAAATTCCTGCTGTTTATTTTCAATGATGCCACCAATATAGTAAACATCTTTAGGTTTTAACTTTTTAGATTTGACTGGATAATTCGTCATTGTATTGTTCTTATAACTTAAACAATATGATTGAATCGGACACTCTTCACATTTTGGAGATGTTGGTGTACAAATCGAAGAACCAAGATCCATCATCGCTTGATTAAAGTCTCCAGGACGATGTTGATCGATGATTTTATACATTGCTGCTTCAAAAACCTTACGACTACTAGGCTTGGCAATGTCATCACTGATTTCAAACAAACGGCTGACAACCCGCATCACATTACCATCAATCGCAGGTTCAGGAATATGAAAAGCGATGCTTCCGATTGCACCTGCCGTGTATGGACCAATCCCTTTTAATTGACGAATTTCTTCAATTGTTTCTGGCATCTGACCATCAAATTCTGTCATGATCTGCTGCGCGGCAACTTTTAAATTTCTTGCTCTAGAATAATAGCCTAAACCTTCCCACGCTTTTAATAACTTATCATCTGGCGCTTCAGCCAAATCCTTGATTGTCGGAAACCACTCCATAAAACGATAGTAATAATCGATCACCGTATCAACACGAGTTTGTTGTAGCATGATTTCTGAAATCCAGATACGGTAGGGATCTAGATTAACACGCCAGGGTAAATTTCGTTTCTCTTTTTCATACCAAGCAAGAAACTCTTCTTGAAAAGCTTGAAGCTGTGCTTCACTCCAAGTCTCCCAATATTTTTCATTCTTCATCCTCTAATTCCTTTTCGTCAAAATATTGCTGAATCAAATCTGAGTCAAATCGTTTTTGGAATAGTCCTTGTTTGACTTTCATCAAGCGTTTATAAGGATCTAGCTTACGGTGTTTCTCCCATAGCTTATCACCCTCTTTTTTGATCACATCTAATTCTTGTTCTTCATCTTTTTCAAACGATAACTCATCAAGAGCTAAATCGATCACTTCTCTATTAAAGCCTTTTTGCATCAAGTGCATTTGAACCTTTTGGACAGCCTCTTTGAAACTTTTCGTTCGATACCGTCTCATCGCTTTTTCAGCCGTTGCTTTTGCTACTTCTACTTGATCATCCATTGTATAAAAAGTTAACCCATGTTGAATGTCTTCATCATTCAAGCCTTTTCGTTTTAGTTGTTGTTCGATCATCTTGGGCCCTTTATCACTTGTCCGCATCAGTGTTCGAACATAGCTTTCACTAAAAATTTTATCATCCAAAAGGTTCATTTCTTCTAAGCGGATCACGATTGTTTTGCGATCTTCGGGTAGAATTTCTTTTTCTTTCAAATAATCTAAAATTTCTTTTTTTGAACGTAATTGATAGCTTAGATAATTCAATGACATCTGTAAGCCAACATCATATGAACCCGATTTTTTAATTTGCTCGATTTCAGCTGTCGTTACTTCTTGTCCTTTTAACAAGCGTTGGCGAACTAACGTATCCTCAGACACACGCAGTTTTTCTCCTGAAGAGAGCCAGATAAGATAAAACTGTCCTTTGTCTTTAGTGATTTTTGTGATTGTTTCCATCTCTCTCCGCCTTTCTAGTGAGAACATATATTCTACTATAACATATATTTAGCAGAAGCTAAACCAACCAAATTGTGCTAAAATAAGAAATGACAAAACAGTGGGACAACATTTGAACAAGTCCCAGCATATTTATAAATCTACGGATCAAAAGGATGGAATTATGACCACACAACAATTAAAAGAAGGACAAACGATTCCTTTAAAAATAAAACGCCTAGGGATCAATGGTGAAGGGATCGGTTATTATAAAAAAACGATTGTTTTTGTGCCTGGTGCTTTACCAAAAGAAGATATTTCAGTCGAAATCACAAAAGTTTCCCCTCGTTTTCTGGAAGGTCAATTGAAAAAAATTGTCAAAGCAGCACCAGAACGAGTTATTCCACCATGCCCAGTTTATGAAGCATGTGGCGGCTGTCAACTGCAGCATCTTGCTTATCCTGCTCAGCTACTCTTTAAAAAAGACTTATTAAAGCAATCGTTAAATAAATTCAGACCAAGAAACTTCGAAAACTATTCATTACTTAAAACAATTGGGATGAAAAATCCTTGGAATTATCGGAATAAGGCCCAATTTCAATTACGTAAAATCGATGGCGAGGTTGAAGCAGGTCTATATCAAGCGGACTCTCATCGTTTAGTGCCGATTGATGACTGCCTTGTTCAACAACCAGCCACAACAAAAGTCATGAATGCTTTAGTTGAACTGCTAAACAAATATCAGCTACCTATTTACAACGAACGAAAAAATAGTGGGATCTTTCGAACACTAATGGTTCGTGTTGGCGTAAAAACAAATGAAGTCCAAGTTGTTTTTATTACCCAATCTGTAAAATTTCCGCAAAAAAAAGCCTTAGTTGACGAAATCACACAACAATTACCTGAAGTGGTTTCCATCATGCAAAACGTTCAAAACAAACGAACCTCCATCGTTATGGGGGATGAAACGATCCATGTATGGGGCAAAGAAAGCATTGAAGAGCAAATCAATGAAGTCACCTTCGATTTGTCGCCTAGAGCCTTCTTTCAGCTGAATCCAGAACAAACAGAAGTTTTATATAGCGAAGCTTTAAAGGCCTTAGATATACAACCAAATGAAACTGTCGTTGATGCTTATTGTGGTGTCGGTACAATTGGTTTAAGTATTGCCAAACAAGCGAAAGAAGTTCGTGGCATGGACATCATCCCTGCTGCAATCGAGGATGCTAAAAATAATGCGGAACGCTTAGGTGTAAGTAATACGCATTACGAAGTAGGAACGGCAGAAGAACTGTTGCCTAAATGGCTTCAAAGCGGTTTTAACCCCGATGCTATCATTGTTGATCCTCCTAGAACCGGATTGGATCAAAAACTACTGAAAGCAATCTTAAAACAGCCACCGAAAAAGATGGTGTACATCTCTTGCAATGTATCAACGTTGGCAAAAGATTTAGTTGATTTAGCGAAAGTATTTGATGTTCAATACTTACAATCAGTCGATATGTTTCCCCAAACTGCGCGATGTGAAGTCGTCGTGAAATTGACCAAAAGATGATACTAAAGCAAAAGAATCCAGCAGCTAGTTTCCATCCTAGTTACTGGGTTCTTTTTATACAAAAAAATTGTTATAAATCTTCACCATCGCTTGCAATAACCTGCTTCATCCAATGATAACTATCTTTTAGATATCGTTTTTGACTCCCTTGACCATAATCGTCTTGATCAACATAAATAAAACCATAGCGCTTGCTCATCTCAGATGAAGAACAACTGATAATATCGATTGGTCCCCAAGCACAATAACCTCTTAGGTCCACACCATCTTTGATTGCCTCTTTCATTTGCTCAATATGAGCCTTATAATAATCAATACGATAATCATCATGCACAGTTCCATCCTCTTCCAAGCGATCATAACAACCAATCCCATTTTCCGTAATATAAATTGGGCATTGGTAGCGATCATAAAATGAATTCAATAATGTTCGTAGCCCCAACGGATCGATCGTCCAGCCCCAAGGATTTGCGGGTAATGATTTATTCCGATAAGGTTCCGTGTGCCCAGCATCACAAATTCGTGTGTAATAGTAAGAGAATGACAGATAATCAGCTGTATTTTTCAAAATTTCCTCATCGTCTTTTGCAAATTCCAACTTAATATCATGTTCTTCGAAATAACGAAATGCATAACCTGGATAATACCCTCTTAGTAATACGTCAGCAAAAAAATACTCCATCTGATTGATTTTCAGGGTTGCTAATACATCTTCAGGTTTGCACGTTGCTGCATATTCTGGACCACCGCAAAGCATCATCCCTATTCTATACTGTTCATCTACTTGATGAGCATACTCCGTTGCTAAGGCCGATGCTATCATCATATGATGAACTCCTTGATATTTTGCTTCTTGCAGATTATCCACTTTATCTTCTGCAATACCTAAATGATTGAATGATTCATGTCCGATCAAATTGATTTGGTTGATCACGATCCAATAGTTGACTTTGCCTTGATAACGGTCAAAAAGAACCTTGCAATAATGAACAAAGAAATCAACGACTTCTCTTGAATACCACCCTTTATACTTCAAAGTCAAATTTAGTGGCATCTCATAATGAGAGAGCGTGATCATCGGTTCCATGCCATTTGCGATGATTTCATCGATCAATTTATCATAAAATAGCAATCCTGCTTCGTTTGGTTCAAGCTCATCTCCATTTGGGAAGATTCGCGACCAGTCGATGGATGTTCTAAAAAGTTTTAAGCCCATATCTCCTAATAATTTTAAATCTGCTGGATATGTTTCTTTAAAATTAATGCCCCATCTTTTTGGAAATACTCCTGTTTTACTATTTAGCGCTTCTTCAATGTAATCAGTAGAAATTTCCGCATTCGCTCTCTTTTCTAGAGGCAGATCAGCTCGGAACTCATTGATGTCCGCAATGCTTGTACCTTTCCCTTCATATTCAAATGCCCCTTCACACTGATTAGCGGCAACTGCTCCGCCCCATAAAAAATCCTTTGGAAAACCATTTGGTACTTGATACATTTACTTGCCCTCTTTTCTTATTTTTCTATATTTTTTAAACGTTCATCTAGTTGTTTGGCTATTTTAATTAAATGATTCGCAATATTTATTTCGCTATAGATCGTCATCAACGTATCTTGTGCGTGAGTGAATAGTAATGAGTGGGGCTTTGATTTTGAGTCTTCGCCCATCTCATTTTGAATGGCTTGTGTTTGAACTTTGTGTGCTTCTGTGATATTTTTCTTCGCCGCTTTCATTTCTGCTGTAGCTTTTTTAAAATCATTTTTTTCAGTTGCCGTAAGTGCATTTTTACAATTAACTCTGGCATCTCCTGCAAATAAAATAATTTTCATTGCGTTTTGTGCCAATAAATCATCCATATCATTAAGCCTCCTTCAATAGTTGGTTTTCTGCTTTTGTTTCTTGATCATCATAGGCTTTGAAAAATGGATACCAAATAGCAGTCGACAGCGCAAAAATAATGAGCATCAAAAGAATGCCAGTAATGGTTCCTGTTGTAAACCAAGTAGCAAATGGGAACGGACAGTACCACAACTCAAACTGAACTTTTGGAATTGGAGAAAATGGAATTACCTTCGTAAAAATATAAATCACAGCAGGTAAAATAATTCCTTGCAACCACATTGGAATCATCAATAATGGATTCCAAGCAACAGCACCAAAAATCACAGGTTCATTGATATTAAAAACCGACGGCACGATACAGGCTTTACCTAAAGCACTGATTTTCTTGGAACGTGCTCGCATCATCATCAATACAAGCGGCATAGTACAACCAATCCCACCAATCCAAAGATACGCAGAATATAACGTACTACTCGTCACCAAGTTCAGCGTTTCTACAGAAGCTGTGCCATTTTGGACAAGGGCAATATTTTCAGCAATCGCTTTCAATAAGACTGGCTGAACCACTGGCGTCAAAACCCAAGTCGAAATGCCCATTGAATAGAGAAAACAAATCAAGAACATCATGCCGATAAAACCGCCTGGTGATTCCATAAAACTAGACAATGGCATAAAAATACTTAAAACAATATTGTATAAGTCCACTTTCATGATCAACACAACAACCCAGCCAAAAATAATAATCAGACCAATCGGCAGCATTGAATCAAACCAAGCTCTTACAAAGTCAGGAATAACTGATTCTTCTTTGAAGAAAGAAAATTTTCCTAATGTAACAAGAACAAAACCTGCAATCAAGCCTGCTACAATCGCAACAAACATTCCACCAGCACCTAATGCATCATGACTAAATCCGATTACTTTATCTTTTTCGATTTGAGGCGAAATAATCATCAAAAATAAGACTAATCCGCTCATTCCAGCAACGATCCTTTGCTTCCGTAATCGTTTTTTCTCCATTAAATTAAACGGAATCAAGAAAGCAACAAATAGTGAAATTTTCCCCATAGTCCAACCGAACGGTACCCAAAAACTTGGTAATGCGGGAAAATATTCATTTAAAATCGCTAACATCGAAAAAATTGAACCTAAGAAAATAAACGGCAAGGTCTGCATGATCGAGTCTTTGATACTAACGATCCAAGGGTTATTATTTACTTTATTCATTTTGGGTGAGAAGCTATTTTCCAACCAAAAGATTAGCTTATTCATCTTTTCATCTCCTTTTTTCCTTATCCTGCTTCATTGAATTCGCTTAGTAAATGGTCGATGGCAGCATCTCCATCCAGTGTTGCATAATACTCTTTTTTCATTAAAATGACCTTTACTGGAAACCCATGAATGATTTCATCAATCTCGTCAAGGATATACTCCAGATGGGGCCCTACCATTAAAGCATCGATCTCCTCAATATAATTTTCGATTTCAGATTCGCTTCTCGCTACGATACTCATGTCCAAATTTTTCGTTTTTGCGGCTTTGCGCATATTAGCGGCCATAAAACCACTACTGGCACCTGATCCACAGACTAATAGTACGTTTAATTCACTCATATTTCTTCTCCTCTCTATTAAAAAACATTATAGGCTAGTCAATCAAATCTGATTTGCCCGCCCAATTAGTACACTCTTATCTTCTATATTTTGGAGCCCTTTATCAAATACGTTTCTTTCCTCATCTTGTTAGGTTGGCGGAAAAAAATGTACTTGCTTTGTTTTTCAAAAGAACGAATAATAAAAGCTATAAAAAGTGGAGAGGAGCGGAAAATGTGTCCTTAAATAAGAAAGAAACTGGATTGATCAAGTTATTGATGCGCGAAGATAACTGGCTATCTGCAAAAGATCTAGCGAAAGCGTTATCTACATCGACCAGAACGATTCGTAATTATGTCGCTAGGATCAATCAAGATACTAAACTTGAAATAATCCAATCTTCTAGACAAGGATATAAGATCGACAGTAATACCCGCATCGAAGATTTCGTTTCCCATAATAAACAAGAACTGAATACACCAAAAGATCGCATAAATCACCTGATGAATTTATTGATTAAGCATAAAAATATTGATTATTTTGATGTCGCTGATACCTTATTTGTCAGTATTCCGACGATCGAAAAAGATATTCTTCGACTACGCAAAAAAATGACCAAGTATGAATTAAAAATCGTTAAAACTGGAAATACTCTAAGCCTAGAAGGAGAAGAAACCAATTTCAGAAAACTTACCGGTGACATGCTTCAGGATGAAACTTTACAAAACTTCCAATCTGTAGATTATATTCAAACAATCTTCCCAGATATCTCAATTGAAACCATCCAACAAATTGTCATCGATCGATTAAGTAGTCAACACCTTTATATCAATGGTTATGCGATCAATAGCTTATTGCTCCATATTGCAATTGCGATTAATCGTCTCTTGCATCATCAGCGTTCTGAATTGAACCTTGTAACCGAATTATTCTCAAAAAATCAAATTGAATACAAGCTAGCTACTCAAATCGGAAAGGATATCGATCAGTCTTTTGCCGTGGAAATGGATCTCTATGAAATCAATAATTTAACTCTCTTACTAATGACTAAAATTTCCCCATCAAATGATGCTTTTTTAAAAAATTATATGGGAAGTTCAATCTACACATTTATTTCAACTATGATGGAAACTGTTGCTGAAAAATATTTCATTACCCATATATCGAACGAATTAGTATTAAATTTAGCCCTGCATGTTTCCAATTTGATTGCTCGTGCTAAAAATGCGAAACAAGTCTACAATCCTTTATCCGATGAAATCAAACAATCCTACCCCTTTATTTATGAAGTCGCAGTTTTTATTGCCAAGCACATTCAAAAACAAATTAATATTCCGATTTCAGACGATGAAATTACATTCATTGCGTTACATATTGGTTCATATTTTGAGGAAAAATTTGAAACAGAAAATAAATTAAATTGCGTGATCTATACGCCTGAATATTATGACATGCATAAACGTTTGATTTATAAAATTGGTGATACATTCAAATCTAACTTGAATATTTCAGGAAGCTTTTATCAATTGAATAGTGAAAGTTTAGCCGAAATGGAACAAGCTGATCTTGTTTTATCCACGATTGAAATGAAAGATTTCGACCATATGATTCAGATTTCTCCATTTTTATCAGTCAAAGATATTGAAAAGATTCAAAAAATGATCCAAGTCGTTAAGCAAGAAAAATTAGTAAAAACTTTAAAGGAAAGCGTTCAAACTTATCTAACACCTGAACACTTTAAACGAAATATTTATTTGAATTCACCTAGTTTATACATTGAGCATTTAGGCAGACAGCTAGTTGAAGCAGATTATATTGATCCTCATTTTATTGAATTGATCAAAGATCGTGAAAAAATGTCAGCGACTTCCTTTAACAACTCGGTGGCTCTGCCTCATGCTATTGAAATGAGCACGAAGAAAACAGGCATTGCTATTGTCTTAAATGATCGACCTATAAAATGGGAAAATCAAGATGTTCAGGTTATTATTATGATTGTTATGAATCAAAAAGACATGAAAAAATTTCGGCAATTATTTGATTTTATGATTGATACTTTTTCAAATCGAGCAAAATTGAATAGGCTTTTGAATGTTACAAATTACGAAGGATTTATTGAGGAATTATTTACATGAAATTGTGACTTATAAGTCTAATCTAGCAAAAAAGAGCTTGGAGATTTAGCTCTCCAAGCTCTTTTTTTTAAGATATTAATTTTTACCAACAAAAAATGATACTACTGCGACTAAAATTACAGCGCCGATAATTGAAGGAAATAGTGCCATTCCAGCAACTTGCGGTCCCCAACTTCCTAAAAGTGATTGACCGATCGATGAGCCGACAAGACCTGCAATAATATTGAAGATCCAACCCATTGATTTTCCTTTACTTGTGATTGCACCAGCGATTGCGCCGATAACACCACCTACGATTAAAACCCATAACCAATGCATAATGTAACCTCCTTGATTTGATGCTGAACAAGCTTATTGACTCCAACTGAAGAATAAAAAAGTGTGCGAATTTTCTATTTTTCACAAGCCGTAAGCTCGTAAAGCTAAATAGAATAAATGTAATAATGATTACTTGATTATGCTAACAGATTATTTGTTTTCATGCGAAATAAATGCTTATAAAGTCTATTTTATATTATTTAATTTTCATTTTTATCTCATTTCTTCTGTCACTAGGATAACCACATGATTTTTAGTTTGGCAATTCTCACATACATAGTGTAGATTTATTTCCTCTCCAACTATGGTATCCTCGCAAATCAATTCAATTTCATGTTCTGAAAGCTTTAATTCACCTAAGGGAATATTGACTCTTTGCTGATTTGATTTATCAGTTCTTGTATTTAATAAGAATTTCCCTAACTCTTCTTTCCCACATTTCTTACATGTTACAGCAACGCTGATTTCTCTTTCCATTGTCATTGCTCCTTCATATCATGATCGATTACTATATATGTATAATTTTAAACGCATAGCACAAAAAATTCGATTGATATGCTTTTAAATTTTATGGCAATAAAAAAAGCTAGAGTCCAAATGGATTCTAGCTTGAAATTTAATCTTAAAAAGATTATTTTACTGTTACTGAAGCGCCAACTTCTTCTAAAGCAGCTTTTAAAGCTTCTGCTTCATCTTTAGAAACGCCTTCTTTAACTGGTGCAGGAGCGCCATCAACTACTGCTTTAGCTTCTTTCAAGCCAAGGCCAGTTGCTTCACGAACTGCTTTGATAACTTTAACTTTTTGGTCTCCAGCTGCAGTTAATTCTACAGTGAATTCAGTTTGTTCTTCGCCAGCTGCTGCTGGTCCTGCTGCTGCTGCTACAGGAGCTGCTGCAGATACGTCAAATTTTTCTTCAATAGCTTTTACTAAATCGTTTAATTCTAAAATAGTTGCGCCTTCTAATTCTGCAACAATGTTTTCAATGTTCAATGCCATTATGGTTTCCTCCGTTTTAATAATTCATTATTTTTTTAGTTTAGTTTGTTACTAGGCTGCAATTATGCAACTTCGTCTTCTTTTTCTGCCACTGCTTTGACAGCGTAAGCCACTTGTCTGACTGGCGCTTGTAATACAGATAATAGCATAGAAAGTAGTCCATCGCGACTTGGAAGTTTTGCTAAAGATGTCATTTCTTCTACTGAAGATACTTTACCTTCAATAACGCCACCTTTAATTTCCAATGCTTTGGCAGTACTTGCAAATTCGTCGATGATTTTAGCAGGTGCTACTACATCGTCGTTACTGAAAGCGACTGCTGTAGGGCCTGTAAATACTTCATCTAAACCTTCTAGTCCAGCTTTTTTGGCTGCACGTGAAAGAATAGAGTTTTTGATAACTTTCATTTCAACATTTGCATCACGCAATTGTTTACGTAAGTTCGTCACTTCTTCTACAGTTAAACCACGGTAGTCAACGATGACTACAGAAGCTGCTGCTTGGAATTTAGCTGTTGCTTCTTCGACTAGGGTTTCTTTTTTAGCGATTGCTGCTTCACTCATTTATTTTCACCTCCTGATGATTGATGGTGGAGTTTGGTTTACCATATGTTAGTTAAAAGCTTCTAAAGAAACTTCGCTCACTTTGTTCGCCAAGTATTGTTTTACATCGTCTTTTTTTCAAAAAGTCGTGTAAAACAACAAAACTCCATGCCACCGTTGACATAGAGGGACGTAATTGTATGTATCAACAATTGTCCTCGGTAGGAAATTAAGACTTACGTCACCTACTGTCTTCGGTACAGTTAATTATTAACCTCAACTACCTTACCATGGGAAAGGTAGTTGAGTCAAGTAAAATTTCTAATTGTCTAGTTTCATGAACTAGCTTTGCTAATTAAAATGAAGCTTGGTCAACGTGGATTCCAGGTCCAAATGTAGTTGTTACTGAAATGTTTTTGATATATTGACCTTTTGCTGCTGATGGTTTAGCTTTCAACAATACATCGTTGATTGTGTTGAAGTTTTCTAGTAATTTTTCATTATCAAATGAAACTTTACCGATTGGTACATGGATGTTTCCAGCTTTATCAACACGGTACGTTACTTTACCAGCTTTTACTTCATTAACAGCTTTTGTTACGTCCATTGTTACAGTACCAGTTTTAGGGTTGGGCATAAGGCCTTTAGGACCTAAGACACGACCTAATTTACCAACTTCAGCCATCATGTCTGGAGTTGCTACTACTACGTCAAATCCAAACCATCCACCTTGGATTTTTTGAACCATGTCAGCGTCACCTACGTAATCAGCACCAGCTGCTTCAGCTTCTTTGGCTTTATCGCCTTTAGCGAAAACTAAAACGCTTTGTGTTTTACCAGTTCCGTTTGGTAATACTACTGCACCACGGATTTGTTGGTCTGCTTTTTTAGGGTCTACATTTAGACGGTAAGCAACTTCAACAGTTGCGTCAAATTTTGCAATATTTGTATCTTTAGCCAAAGCGATCGCTTCTGCTACAGGGTAAACTTTTGTTGCTTCAACTTTTTTTAATGCATCTTGCATTTTTTTGCTTTTTTTAGCCATTTTGTTTCCTCCTTGATTGTGGTTATAACGGTCGAACCTCCCACGTAATTCATATCTTTGAATATGAAATAAACTGAGAAGCTACTTCTTTGGGTTCCTTAGAATAAAAAATTATCCTACAGTGATTCCCATGCTTCTTGCAGTTCCTTCAACCATGCGCATAGCCGCTTCAACGTCTGCTGCGTTTAGGTCTGCCATTTTAAGTTCAGCGATTTCTTTCACTTGTTCTTTAGAAACATTCGCTACTTTATTTTTGTTTGGCTCACCAGAACCTTTTTCGATTTTTGCAGCTTTTTTCAATAATACTGCAGCTGGTGGTGTTTTCGTAATAAATGTAAATGAACGGTCTTCATATACAGAAATTACTACTGGAATGATTAAACCAGCTTGATCAGCTGTACGAGCGTTGAATTCTTTAGTGAATCCCATAATGTTGATACCCGCTTGACCTAATGCTGGACCTACTGGTGGAGCTGGTGTTGCTTTACCTGCAGGAATTTGCAATTTAACTAATTTTTCTACTTTTTTTGCCACGAGACATACCTCCTTGGGTCCGTGATGTGGTTAATTGGAGATGAAGATTTCTCCTCCCACGTCATTCTTTGACGAATCAAAGAAATTCTGCATGCAAAAATGCACACTTACTTATTATACTCTCTCTCTTTTGATTTTTCAAGTATTCTATTATGAAATAGTATTTTTGTTATTCAACTCAAATAAACCTTGCAAATGAGAACAAAAAAAGCCAAAGGAATTTCTCCTTCAGCTTTTTCTATGGTTGTTACGCTTATTGGATGTGCCCACTATATTTAGCATACCACTCAGTAGCACCTGGTAATTTATGATATTCTTTTCTAGTTAAGAAGCCAGTTTTGCCACCTTTGGTATGTTGAATGATCAGCGGCGGAACTCCTGTCGTAGTCGTTTCATGAATAACATATTCTGGCTCTTTATTACCGCTCGCCCAACCTGGAATTTCAATCGATCCTTCAATATCGAAAATATTCCAGCGACTTGCTGCCTGTGCTGTTTTTGGTACTGCGAAAAGACTGACTAGCGTTGCACTTACAAATAGCGATCCAATTATTTTTTTCATTTAAACATCTCCTTCTTATATCAATATTATTTATTCTAACATATTGTAATTTAAAAGGCAATTAACGTTAGCTTTTTATTTTTCGATTCGTCAACTCTAAAAAAATGTTCGCTTACTTTCTCTCTTCAACTTTTCTGTAGTTTCTTATAGGCAATTGTGATAGACTTTTGTTAGTTTCAAATAAGAAAATAGGTGAAATAGATAATGGAAAGTTTACGTTATAAAAGTGTTTTTGACATCATCGGTCCAGTTATGATCGGACCAAGCAGTTCTCATACGGCTGGCGCTGCTCGCATCGGAAAAATCGTCCGGAGTATTTTTGGGGAGCAGCCTGACACGGTTGACATTTATTTATATGAGTCCTTTGCAAAAACGTATCGTGGTCATGGGACAGATATTGCCTTAGTTGGCGGTTTACTGGATATGGAACCTGATGATGAGCGTTTGGCTGATTCTTTGAAAATTGCGCATGAACAACATATGGAAGTTCTCTTTGTTCCCTTAAAAGAAAAAGCGGAGCATCCAAATTTAGTTAAGCTGCTTGTTTCTAAAGGTGAGCGTAAGCTTTCTGTCACGGGGATTTCTATTGGCGGCGGTAATATTCAAATTTCTGAGCTGAATGGTTTTAAAATTTCTCTGACAATGGGTACGCCAACATTCATTATCGTTCATCAAGATGTACCTGGTATGATCGCTAAAGTCACAAATTTATTATCTGACACAAACATCAATATTGGAACCATGACAGTCACTCGGGAATCTAAAGGAGAAAAAGCAATCATGATCATTGAGATCGATCATGCTGATATTGGTGATATTACAATGAAATTGGTGCAGATTCCCCATATTTATAGTGTAAATTATTTTGATTAATCTACTTAAAGGAGCAAACTTGTTATGTTTCTATCCATAGAAGAATTAGTAAAACAAGCCGCAGATTTTCCTTCAGTTGCTGAATTAATGATTGCAACAGAAATTGAAAACCATGGGCATAGTCGAGAGCGAATCCTCGAAACAATGGAACGAAACCTTGCTGTGATGAAACAATCCATCGAAGAAGGTGTGAACGGTGTGACTTCAGTTACTGGAATTACAGGTGGTGACGCCACTCGTATGAATCACTATATTCAAGCGGGTAATTTTTTGAGCGGTGAAACGATTCTGACGGCTGTTAGAAATGCTGTCGCTGTCAATGAAGTCAACGCAAATATGGGATTGA
>Ga0308165_1003932_pt1 | contig 15302 bp, 8 predicted proteins | sample PhyWR2_FD_201032 | JGI IMG/M metagenome (GOLD analysis project Ga0308165, IMG submission 201032) | Phyllosphere microbial communities from UC Gill Tract Community Farm, Albany, California, United States - DLSLW.R2 | ecosystem: Host-associated > Plants > Phyllosphere > Unclassified | place: USA...
GCAGCGCCTTGCTGTGTTTGGTGGCCTGGGTCGGAATCGAACCAACGACACGCGGATTTTCAATCCGCTGCTCTACCAACTGAGCTACCGGGCCATGAGTGCAGCCCGCGATTATACAGCGTTGCGGCGGCCGCGTGACAAATCAACACCGAGTTGCTTGAGCTTTCGGTAGAGATGGGTGCGTTCGAGTCCCGTCTTCTCGGCCACGCGGGTCATCGAACCGCCTTCCATGGCCAGGTGGAATTCGAAATAGGCCTTCTCGAAGCCATCGCGCGCATCGCGCAGGGGACGGTCGAGGTCGAAGCTCTGGCGCGACTGGGGTCCGGCATCGACCACCGCCGTGGCCGAGGCCGCCGGGAAGGCGGCCGCCGATGGCGTGATCAGCGCGCTCTCGCTGCCGAGTGTGGTGACCGGCGCCGTGAAACCGCTGGCCGCGGGCACCACGCTGGCGGCCGCACGCCGGGCGCTCTCGCGCGCGAGTCCCTGCTCGACCGCCTTGAGCAGCTTCTGCATCGTGATCGGCTTCTCGAGGAAGGCGAAGGCACCGATGCGGGTGGCATCGACCGCCGTATCGATGGTGGCATGACCGCTCATCATGATGACGGGCATGCTCAGCAGACCGGCCGTCGACCACTCCTTGAGCAGCGTGACACCGTCGGTGTCGGGCATCCAGATGTCCAGCAGCACCAGATCGGGCCGGGCACGCTGACGCGCGGCGCGCGCCTCGGCGGCGTTCTCTGCGAGTTCCACATGGTGGCCTTCGTCATTGAGAATTTCGAAGAGCAGGTCCCGGATGCCCAGCTCGTCGTCGACCACGAGAATATTTGCCATGAGTGCTATCGATGCCTGTGCGCGATGTGACGAGCGCCTTGTCGATGGCGCTCAGCCGATGGATGGTCTGGCTTCGTCGGTGTGAGCGGACGCTCCCGGCGGCTCTACGGCCAGGGCAAATGATAGCGAGACTTGCGCCCCCGTCGTCGTGCCATCGGCGACACGGTTGGAAAGCTCGATGCGGGCGCCATGTTCGTCGGCGATCTTCTTGACCACCGCGAGTCCCAGACCGGTGCCCTTCGTCTTGGTCGTGACGTAGGGTTCGAAGGCGCGCTTGAGGATATGTTCGGCGAAGCCGGGACCGGTGTCCTGCACCGTCAGACGCACGCGCCGGCCGGAATCCCCCAGGCGCGTGCGCAGGGTGACTTCGCCAGCCCGGCCGGTGGCGCTCATCGCTGCCTCGGCGGCATCCTGGGCGTTCTGCAGCAGGTTGTGGATGATCTGGCGGATCTGCTGGGCATCGCCGCGCACCGGCGGGCAGCGTTCGTCGAGTTCGCAACGCAGGACCACGGGCAGCGTGTCGGCGCCATACAGCTGCAGGACGTCCGTCACCAGCGCATTCAGATCCACGGGGCGCAGGTCGGCCGCGGGCAGGCGCGCGTAGTCGCGGAATTCGTTGACCAGCCGCTTCATGGCGTCGACCTGGTCGACGATGGTCTTGACCGACTTGGTGAGGATCGCCTGCTCCGAGGGCGCGACCTTGCCCGACAGCTTCATTTCCAGTCGTTCGGCCGACAGCTGGATGGGCGTGAGCGGATTCTTGATCTCGTGCGCGAGGCGCCGCGCGACCTCCCCCCAGGCCTGCGCGCGCTGGGCCGAGGCGATCTCGGAGATGTCGTCGAACACCAGCAGGCGCTCGGCGCTGGGGAGTTCGGCGCCGCGCGCGACCAGGCTGATGACGTCCTGCTCCATGTCGAAGCTGCTCGCGCGCAGTTCGAAGGCGTGCTGCCAGTGGTCGAGCCCGTGATGGATGCGCTCGACCTCGAAGTCGTCGAACTGCTGCTGGACGTTCTGCGCGAAGTCGGCCAGGCCCGGCACGTCGCGCAGCGGACGACCCTCGTAGGCCGCCAGCGGCGCGCGCAGCACGCGGGTCGCGCCCGGATTGGTCGAGAGCACCGTGCCCGCCGCGTCGAGCACGATCACGCCGGAGGTCAGGTTGTCGAGGATGGTCTGCAGGTTGCCACGCGCGGCGTCGAGCTCGCCCACGGTCTTCTCGACGGCCGCGCGGGCATCGGCGAGCTGCTGCGTCATGACGGCGAACGAGCGCGTGAGGCCTCCGAGTTCGTCCTTGCCCTGCAGCACCGCCGTCGGCCGCAGATCGCCGGCGGCGACCTGGCGCACGCCATCGGCGAGCACCAGCAATGGCCGTGCGAGTCCGTTGCCGAACAACACGGCCAGCAGGACGGCGCCGAAGACGGCCAGGAACAGGCACAGCGTGAGCGTGCCGATGTACATGCGCCGCAGGCCTTCGCGAGCGAGCGAGCGTTCCTGGTACTCGCGATTGGCCTCCTGCACCGCCAGCGCATTGGCCACCACGGCCGGCGGCAAGGGCACCGTCACCTGCAGGAAGCGCGGCTCGGTGTTGAATTCGAAGCCCGGGCGCTGCACCAGCGCCAGTGCCCGCACGACGGCCGCCGGCAGCGAAGCGCCCTGCACCGTCGGTGCTTCGTCCAGCCCCTCGATGTGGGCGATGGGTCGCTCGGCGCGCACCTGCCGCAGCTGCTGCTGCGTCGGCCGCTCCGGATTGATCTGGAAGCGCGATGCCCCCGCCCCGGCGACGAGCTGGCCGGTACCGGTCCACAGCACGACGTCGCTGGCGTCGAGCTGGTCGCGGATGCGTTCGAGTGCCAGGCCGGCGCTGGCGTCGGCGACCTGGGAGAGCTGACCGCTCGCCGCGCGCGTCTTGACGGCCAGGTCGTCCGCGAGCGAATCGAGCGTGGCGCGACCGAGGTTGAGACCGGCATCGAGCGCGCCCTCGACCTTGACGTCGAACCAGCTCTCGATCGAGCGCGAGACGAACTGGTAGGAGACGAAATACACCAGCACGCCCGGCACCACCCCCACCAGCGCGAAGATGGCAGCCAGCTTGATCAGCAGCCGGCTGCCGAACTTGCCCTGCCGCAGGCGTCGCACCAGCCGCACGGCGACCCAGCCGATCACCAGCAGCAGGAGCGTGGCGACGACCACGTTGATGCCGAAGAGACGCGTGTAGTTCTCTTCGTAGAACACGCGGTTGTTGGTCGACACCGCGAGCAGGAACATGAGCACCAGGCCGATCGCCGTGACCAGCGCCGCGATCACGCCGATGGCCCAGCGCACCGCCTTGGCACGATGCGCGGCGCGTGGCGCGCCCTCGCCCGTGACGACGGGGCCGGTCGATGCGCCCCGCCCCGGCGTCATGGGCTCTTCTCCATGGCCAGACGCGCGCTGCGCTCGACCGAGATGTCCCAGTCGGCCAGACCCACCACGCCGATCTGGAACGGTCGCGGCAGTTGCGACGTGTCGAGTCTGAAGCGGAACACCACGAGATGCGTCGTGTCCTCGGCGATGTCGCCCACGTCGCCCAGGCGCAGCCGGCCGATGCGCTTGACGCTCTCGAGCGCGTCGTCGAGCGTGTCGAAATTCTGGTTGAGCTGCACGCCCAGTCCCGTGCTGCCGTTGGTCGGCACCACGTTGACGCGCCAGCGGCGCGTGAGGGGCTGGAACGCCACGCGCAACTGGCGCGTGGCATGGGCGACGCGGCGATCGGTCCAGTACCAGCGCTCCCGGAAGACCTCGGCCTCGGCGACGAAATGGATCGCGATGCCCTTGTCGAGCACTTCCTGGATCAGCGTGGGCAGCTGGAAGTCGACATTGGCGTTGAGATAGATGCCATCGTCGCTGCGTTCGAGCCGCATCTGCGTGACGCTGGCGTTGTGGGCCGACTGCGCGCGGGCCGGCACCGGTGCGCCGACGACCGCCGAGGCGGTCCAGACCAGCAGCAGGCCCCGAAGGAAATCACGTCTTCCATGCGCATCGAGGCGCTCCGCCGACAGCGGGTCAGCGGAAGGTCTTTTCGAGCAGTGCGTAGAAGAAGCCGTCGTGGTCACCGAGGGCATTGTCCGGGACGCCGTGGGCATTCGAGCCCGACTGCGGCAGCAAATGGCCTGGCGAAGGCCTCAATCGCGCATCGGTGTTGTGTGCAAGGAACGCCTCGATCTGGTGCGAGCCTTCCTCGCGAAAGACCGAACAGGTGCAATAGAGCAGTCGGCCGCCCGGACGCACCAGCGGCCACAGCGCAGCCAGCAGCATCGCCTGCTGGAGCGCGAGTTGCGCGGTGTCGCTTTCGCGCCGCAACCAGCGGACGTCCGGGTGGCGCCGCACGATGCCCGAGGCCGTGCAGGGCGCATCGAGCAGGATGGCGTCGAAGGGCACGCCGTCCCACCATGAAGCCGGACGACCGGCATCGGCCACCCGCACCCGCGCCTGTGCCTCCAGCCCCAGGCGGGACAGGGTCTCGCCGATCCGCTGGCTGCGCACGGCGTCGACCTCGATCGCCGTCACCTCGATCGGGAGCGAACCACTGGCTTCAAGCAGGTGGGCGGTCTTGCCGCCCGGCGCGGCGCAGGCATCCAGCACACGCAGCGGCGTTCCTTCGATGCCGGGCGTCAGGCCTTTCAGGAGCAGGGGCGCGGCGAGCTGCGCCGCGGCATCCTGTACCGAACTCTCGCCCGCATCGAAGCCCGGCAGCTGATGGACCGGCCGCGCCTGGGCGAGCTGCAGGCCGCTGGCGCCGACCGGTATCGCATCGAGTCCCACCTCGCGCAGGGCATCTAGGTGGTCGGCGACGCTCGTGCGACGCACATTGACGCGCAGCGTCATCGGCGCCTGCCGGTTGCTAGCCTGCAGCACGCGCTGCCATTCGCGCGGGTGGTCGCGCCGGAGCCGCTCGATCCACCAGCGTGGATGATTCCATTGGGCGACCGGCTCGTGCTCGGTGGCCGCGACCAGCTCGTCGCGCTCGCGCAGGAAGCGGCGCAGACAGGCATTGACGAAGCTGGCCTGCGCGCGGGTGGCCGGATTGCGCTTGGCGGCTTCGACCGTCTGGTCGACCAGCGTGAAGGCCTCGTAGGGCGCCGCGTCGGGATCCCAGGCCAATGCGAGGGCGGTGCACAGCAGCGCGTCGGCCTGGGGTGGCGGCGTGCGTTTGGCGAGATGGCGGCGCAAGGCCTCGGCGCGGCCGAGTCGGCGCAGCACCTGGAACCCCAGCGACTGGACACCGGGGCGCAGGGCCGGCTCGACGGCCTCGAAGGCGACCGAACCCGACATGCCACCGCGGATGGCGGCCAGCGCACCTGCGGTCAGCTGGAGCTGGCGCCAGAGCGGTGGCTGCGAAGGAGGAACAGCAGCAGAAGGAGTAGGAAAGTCTTGGGACAAGTTGCGCCGATGGTAAATGAGTCAGGATTAGGCGCTCACCTCAACGGTGCGGCGCGATGCATGCGCATCACCCAGGCGACGAGCACGGCCGGAAATTGCCGGATCGCGCCGTTGTAGTTGGCGACAGCGAGATTGAAGCGGCCGCGTGCCACTTCGGCATCGGGCGAGGGTTCGGGCCAGGCGATGGGCAGGCCGGCCGCCTCCTCGCCGACGGCGGCGGTGGCGAAGCGCACCACCGCATCGGGGTGGAGGGTCTGCCAGACACCCAGCATCACATGCAGCGCGGTATCGAGTGCTGCCATGCGCTGGGGATCGAGCGGACGCAGACGCGTCGCGGCCAGCTGGGTCGACAGCTGGGTCGTGGTGGCCTTGAGGGACACATAGGCCGCCGGGCCCGGGACGGTCGTCGCGGCGGGCGCGGGAGCGCCCTCTTCCGAGGTCCCGTCTGCCGGCCGATCGTCGCCGGACCCTTCGGAAGGCGCGGCCGCATCGGCATGGGCCGCCAGCGTGGCCACGGCCTGGGCCTGGACGAAATCGAGTTGCCGGACCAGGGCGGCGTCCAGCGCCGCATAGGCCTGCAGGGTCGCCGAGCGCAGGCGCACCAGGCGGTTGTAGGCCCCGACGAACCAGAACAGCAACACGGCCAGACCGATCCAGTAGCCGAACGATTCGGGCAAGGCGATCATGGCGCGTGCAGTGGTCGTAGAAACGCCCCCTTTCCGCGGACGGAAAGGGGGCGTGCAAGGCTACCGGTCATGAACCGGTACCCGTGAGTCGAGCGCGAGGCACCGAAGTTACTCGGCCGCCGCGCCTTCGCTCGCATCGACGGTCGTCGCCGTGGCGTCGTCGCTGCCCGAGCCCGCCAGTTCGGCGGCTTCGGAGTCGGCGATCGCGCGGCGCTCGGCCTCGTCCATCAGGTCCTTGGCCTTGCGTGCCTGGTGGTACGCCATGCCGGTGCCCGCGGGGATCAGGCGGCCGACGATGACGTTCTCCTTCAGACCGCGCAGCTCGTCGCGCTTGCCCATGATGGCCGCTTCGGTCAGCACGCGCGTCGTTTCCTGGAACGATGCGGCGGAGATGAACGAGTCGGTCGACAGGGATGCCTTCGTGATACCCAGCAGCAGATTGGTGAACGTCGCGGGGATCTTGCCTTCGGCGCGCAGGGCGTCGTTGGTGTTGAGCATTTCGCTGCGTTCGATCTGTTCGCCGGAGATGTAGGTCGTGTCGCCGATGTTGTCGACCACGACGCGGCGCAGCATCTGGCGAACGATCACCTCGATGTGCTTGTCGTTGATCTTCACACCCTGCAGACGATAGACGTCCTGCACTTCGTCGACGATGTAGCGCGCGAGTTCCTCCGAGCCCAGCAGACGCAGGATGTCCTGCGGATCGGCCGGTCCGTCGACCACGCTCTCGCCCTTGTTCACCACCTGGCCTTCGTGCACCAGGATGTTCTTCTCCTTGGGCACGAGCTCCTCGTAGACGTTGCCTTCGGGGTCGGTGATCTGCAGGCGCAGCTTGCCCTTGGTCTCCTTGCCGAACGACACGGTACCGGTCATCTCGGCCAGCATGCCCTTGTCCTTGGGCGAGCGGGCCTCGAACAGCTCGGCCACGCGAGGCAGACCGCCGGTGATGTCGCGCGTCTTCTGGCCTTCGACCGGAATGCGCGCCAGCACCTCGCCCGGACCCACGTCCTGGCCGTCGCGGATCTGCACCAGGGCGCCGATCGGGAAGCCGATCGTCACCGAGTGGTCGGTGCCGGGGATCTTCACTTCCTGGCCCTGCGCATCCACCAGCTTGACCTGCGGACGCACGACCTTGGCCGCGCCACGACGCTTCGGATCGATCACCACCAGCGTGGACAGACCGGTCACCTCGTCGACCTGCTTGGCCACGGTGAGGCCTTCCTCGACGTTCTCGAACTTCGCCTGACCGGCGAATTCCGTGATGATGGGTCGCGTGAGCGGATCCCAGTTGGCGAGGATGGCGCCGGCCTTGACCTGCTGGTCGGCCTTGACCGACAGCACGGCGCCGTAGGGCACCTTGTGACGTTCGCGCTCGCGGCCATGCTCGTCGTGGATGACGATCTCACCCGAACGCGAGATCACGACCAGCTCGTTCTTGCTGTTCGTCACGTAGCGCATCGTGGCGTTGAAGCCGATCGAGCCGTTCGACTTGGCTTCCACGTTGGACGCGATGGCCGCGCGCGATGCCGCGCCACCGATGTGGAAGGTCCGCATCGTCAGCTGCGTGCCGGGCTCGCCGATCGACTGCGCGGCGATCACGCCGACCGCTTCGCCAATGTTGATCAGGCCACCACGACCCAGGTCGCGGCCATAGCAGGTCGCGCAGATGCCGAAGCGCGTCTCGCAGGTCAGCGCGGTACGCACTTTGACCTCGTCGACGCCATGCGACTCGAGCATCTCGATGTTGTCTTCGTCGAACATCTGGCCGGCATTGAGCAGCACGGCCTGCGTTTCCGGGTGCAGCACGTCGTCGGCGGCGGAGCGGCCCAGGATGCGGTCGCGCAGCGATTCGATGACCTCGCCGCCTTCGACGATGGCGCGCATCAGATAACCGCCGTGCGTGCCGCAGTCCTGCTCGATCACGACCAGATCCTGCGTCACGTCGACCAGGCGACGCGTCAGGTAGCCCGAGTTCGCGGTCTTGAGCGCCGTGTCGGCCAGGCCCTTGCGGGCGCCGTGCGTGGAGATGAAGTACTCCAGCACGTTCAGGCCTTCACGGAAGTTCGCCGTGATGGGCGTCTCGATGATGGAGCCGTCGGGCTTGGCCATCAGACCCCGCATGCCGGCCACCTGGCGGATCTGCGCGGCGGAACCGCGCGCACCCGAGTCGGCCATCATGTAGATGGAGTTGAAGGATTCCTGCTCGACTTCCTTGCCGTGGCGATCGATGACCTTCTGCTTGGACAGCTTGGCCATCATGACCTTCGACACCTCGTCGCCGGCCTTGCCCCAGATGTCCACCACCTTGTTGTAGCGCTCGCCCGAGGTCACGAGACCGGAGACGTACTGCTGCTCGATCTCCTTCACCTCCTTGGCCGAACGATCGATGATGCCGTGCTTCTCCGCCGGCACCAGCATGTCGTCGATGGCGATGGAGATGCCGGCCTTGGTCGCGAGACGGAAGCCGTTCTGAAGCAGCTTGTCCGCGAACACCACGGTCTCCTTCAGGCCGCACTTGCGGAACGAGACGTTGATGAGCTTGGAGATCTCCTTCTTCTTCAGCGCCTTGTTGATGTTCGAGAACGGCAGCCCCTTGGGCAGGATCTCGGACAGCAGGGCACGGCCCACGGTGGTGTAGACCAGGGAGGTCGACGGCGTGAAGTCGCCGGTTTCCTTGTCCTTGGTGTATTCCGTGATGCGCACCGAGATCTTCGCGGTCAGCTCGACCTCGTTGGCGTCGAGCGCGCGCTGCACTTCACCGAGGTCGGAGAAGATCAGGCCCTCGCCCTTGCCGTTGATGCGATCGCGGGTCGTGTAGTACAGACCCAGCACCACGTCCTGCGACGGCACGATCGAGGGTTCGCCCGAAGCCGGGAAGAGCACGTTGTTGGAAGCCAGCATCAGCGTGCGGGCTTCCATCTGCGCTTCCACCGACAGCGGCACGTGGACGGCCATCTGGTCGCCGTCGAAGTCGGCGTTGAACGCCGCGCAGACCAGCGGGTGCAGCTGGATCGCCTTGCCTTCGATCAGGATCGGCTCGAAGGCCTGGATGCCCAGGCGGTGCAGCGTGGGAGCGCGGTTGAGCATCACGGGATGCTCGCGGATCACCTCTTCGAGGATGTCCCACACCACCGGCGTGCCGGATTCGACTTCCTTCTTGGCCGCCTTGATCGTCGTCGCGATGCCCATGGCTTCGAGGCGCGAGAAGATGAACGGCTTGAAGAGCTCGAGCGCCATCAGCTTGGGCAGGCCGCACTGGTGCAGCTTGAGCGTCGGGCCCACCACGATGACCGAACGGCCCGAGTAGTCGACGCGCTTGCCCAGCAGGTTCTGGCGGAAGCGACCGCTCTTGCCCTTGATCATGTCGGCCAGCGACTTCAGCGCACGCTTGTTGGCGCCCGTCATGGCCTTGCCGCGACGGCCGTTGTCCAGCAGCGAGTCGACCGCTTCCTGCAGCATCCGCTTCTCGTTGCGCGCGATGATCTCCGGCGCCTTCAGCTCCAGCAGGCGACGCAGGCGCGAGTTGCGGTTGATGACGCGGCGATACAGGTCGTTCAGGTCGGAGGTCGCGAAACGACCACCGTCCAGGGGCACCAGGGGACGCAGGTCCGGCGGCAGCACGGGCAGCACTTCGAGCACCATCCATTGCGGCTTGATGCCCGACTTGCGGAAGGCCTCGAGCACCTTCAGGCGCTTGGAGTTCTTCTTGACCTTGACTTCGGAGCCGGTCAGGTCGCCACGCAGGCGCTCGATCTCGCTGTCGAGTTCGATGCCTTCGAGCAGATCGCGGATGCCTTCGGCACCCATCTTGGCGACGAACTCGTCGCCGAATTCACGGCGCTTCGTGTCGTAGTCGTCCTCGGACATGATGTCGCGCTTCTTCAGCGGCGTCATGCCAGGGTCGGTGATCACGTAGGCTTCGAAATACAGCACGCGCTCGATGTCGCGCAGCGTCATGTCGAGCACCAGGCCCAGGCGCGACGGCAGCGACTTCAGGAACCAGATGTGCGCGCACGGTGCGGCCAGGTCGATGTGACCCATGCGCTCGCGACGGACCTTGGTCTGCGTGACTTCGACGCCGCACTTCTCGCAGATGACGCCGCGATGCTTCAGGCGCTTGTACTTGCCGCACAGGCATTCGTAGTCCTTGATGGGACCGAAGATCTTGGCGCAGAACAGGCCGTCACGCTCGGGCTTGAAGGTGCGGTAGTTGATCGTCTCGGGCTTCTTCACCTCGCCGAAAGACCACGAACGGATCTTCTCGGGCGATGCCATGCCGATCTTGATCGCATCGAAATGCTCGTCGGGCGTGAATTGCTTGAACAGGTCGAGTAATGACTTCATGTGACTCTTTCCTTGTCTGCTTAAGAACGTTCGAGTTCGATGTCCAGGCCCAAGGAACGGATTTCCTTGACCAGCACATTGAACGATTCCGGCATGCCGGCTTCGATGGAGTGTTCGCCCTTGACGATGCTCTCGTAGACCTTGGTACGGCCCACCACGTCGTCGGACTTCACCGTCAGCATCTCCTGCAGGACATAGGCGGCGCCATAGGCCTCCAGTGCCCACACTTCCATCTCACCGAAGCGCTGACCGCCGAACTGGGCCTTGCCGCCGAGCGGTTGCTGCGTGACCAGCGAGTACGGGCCGGTCGAGCGGGCGTGCATCTTGTCGTCCACCAGATGGTGCAGCTTCAGGAAGTGCATGTAGCCGACGGTGACCGGACGCTCGAACTGCTCGCCAGTGCGGCCGTCGTACAGGTAGGCCTGCGTGCGGGTCTCGGTCAGGCCCTTGAGCTTGGCGATCTCGTCCGGATACGCGAGCTTCAGCATGCCGCGGATCTCCTCCTCGGAGGCACCATCGAACACCGGGGTCGCGAAGGTCACGCCGCTCGACAGGTTGGACGCCATTTCCAGCACTTCGGTGTCGCTGAGCTGGCTCAGGTCTTCCTTGCGGCCGGAGCCGTTGTAGAGCTGGTCCAGGAACGCGCGCAGTTCGGCGATCTTGGCTTCGGCCTGCAGAAGATCGCCGATGCGCTGGCCGACGCCCTTGCCGGCCCAGCCCAGGTGCACTTCCAGCACCTGTCCGACGTTCATCCGCGAGGGCACGCCCAGCGGGTTCAGGCAGATGTCGCACGGCGTGCCGTCGGCCATGTGAGGCATGTCCTCGACCGGCACGATCTTGGAGACCACACCCTTGTTGCCATGGCGGCCGGCCATCTTGTCGCCGGGCTGCAGGCGGCGCTTGACGGCCAGGTAGACCTTGACCATCTTGAGCACGCCCGCCGGCAGTTCATCGCCCTGCGTGAGCTTCTTGCGCTTTTCCTCGAACGCGAGGTCGAAGCTGTGGCGCGTCTGCTCCAGCGAGTTCTTGATCGATTCGAGCTGCGAAGCCACTTCGTCTTCCGCCGGGCGGATGTCGAACCAATGGAACTTCTCGATCGACGAGAGATAGGACTTGTCCAGCTTGGTGCCCTTGGCGAGCTTGTTGGGCCCGCCATTGGCGACCTTGCCGCTGAGCAGCTTCTCGATCCGGTCGAACGCGTCGGCTTCGACGATGCGCAGCTGGTCGTTCAGGTCGAGACGGAAGCGCTTGAGCTCGTCGTCGATGATCTGCTGGGCACGCTTGTCGCGCTGGATGCCTTCGCGTGTGAACACCTGGACGTCGATCACGGTGCCTTGCGAGCCCTGATCCACGCGCAGCGAGGTGTCCTTCACATCGGATGCCTTCTCGCCGAAGATCGCGCGCAGCAGCTTTTCCTCGGGCGTCAGCGTGGTCTCGCCCTTGGGCGTGACCTTGCCCACCAGCGTGTCGCCGGGCATGACCTCGGCGCCGACATAGATGATCCCGGACTCGTCGAGGCGGTTGAGCTGCTGCTCGGCCAGGTTCGGAATGTCGCGCGTGATTTCCTCGGCACCCAGCTTGGTGTCGCGGGCCATCACCACCAGTTCCTCGATGTGGATCGAGGTGTAGCGGTCCTCGGCCACGACGCGTTCGGAGATCAGGATCGAGTCTTCGAAGTTGTAGCCGTTCCAGGGCATGAAGCCGATCAGCATGTTCTGGCCGAGGGCCAGTTCGCCCAGGTCGGTCGAGGCGCCGTCGGCCACCACGTCGCCCTTGGCGATCTTGTCGCCACGCTTGACGATCGGACGCTGATGGATGTTGGTGTTCTGGTTCGAACGCTGATACTTGATCAGGTTGTAGATGTCCACGCCGACCTCGCCAGCGGCTGCTTCGGCGTCGTTCACACGCACCACGACACGGGTCGCATCGACATAGTCGACGATGCCGCCGCGCGTTGCCGTGACCACGGTGCCGGAGTCGACCGCGGAGACGCGCTCGATGCCGGTGCCGACGAACGGCTTCTCGGGACGCAGCACCGGCACAGCCTGACGCTGCATGTTGGCACCCATCAGCGCGCGGTTGGCGTCGTCGTGCTCCAGGAACGGCACGAGCGATGCGGCCACCGACACGATCTGTGCCGGAGAGACGTCCATGTACTGGATGCGCTCGGCGCCCACCAGGATCGATTCGCCGGCTTCGCGGGCCGAGACCAGATCACCGGTCAGCACGCCGTCCTTGTCCAGGGCCGCATTGGCCTGGGCGATGACGTACTTGCCTTCCTCGATGGCCGACAGGTAGTCGATGTCCATCGTGACCTTGCCATCGACGACGCGGCGATAGGGCGTCTCGATGAAGCCGTACTCGTTCAGCCGGGCATAGAGCGCCAGCGAGTTGATCAGGCCGATGTTCGGTCCTTCGGGCGTTTCGATCGGGCACACACGGCCGTAATGGGTCACGTGCACGTCGCGGACTTCGAAGCCGGCGCGTTCGCGCGTCAGACCGCCCGGACCCAGGGCCGAGACGCGACGCTTGTGCGTGATTTCGGACAGCGGATTGGTCTGGTCCATGAACTGCGACAGCTGCGAGGCACCAAAGAATTCCTTGAGTGCGGCCGAGATCGGCTTGCTGTTGATCAGGTCGTGCGGCATCAGGGGTTCCTGCTCCGCCTGGCCCAGACGCTCCTTCACGGCCTTCTCGATGCGAGCCAGACCGGTGCGGTACTGGTTCTCGGCGAGCTCGCCGACGCAACGCACGCGTCGGTTGCCCAGGTGGTCGATGTCGTCCACCTCGCCATTGCCGTTGCGCAGGTCGACCAGGATCTTGACGACATGCAGGATGTCCTCGTTGGTCAGGACCATCGGGCCGGTCGATTCGTCGCGACCGACCTTGGCATTGAACTTCATACGGCCCACGCGCGACAGGTCGTACGTGTCCGGGTTGTAGAACAAGCGCTGGAACAGGGCCTGCACCGCGTCTTCCGTCGGCGGCTCACCGGGACGCATCATCCGATAGATGGCCACGCGTGCGGCGAACTCGTCGACCGTCTCGTCGATGCGCAGCGTCTGCGAGATGTAGGCGCCCTGGTCGAGCTCATTCGTGTAGATGACCTGCAGGTCCTGCACGCCAGCCGTACGCAGCTTCTTGAGCAGTGCCTCGGTCAGTTCGTCGTTGGCCTTGGCCAGGATCTCACCCGTGTCACCATCGACGATGTTGCGGGCCACCACGCGGCCGACGAGGAAGTCCTCGGGCACGCTGATGTGCGTGGTGCCGCTCTGCTCCAGTTCGCGCGTATGGCGGGCGGTGATGCGCTTGTCCTTGGCGACGACGACCTTGCCGGCCTTGTCGGTGATGTCGAAACGCGCCACTTCGCCACGCAGGCGCTCGGACACGAACTCCATCTGAGCGCCGCTGTCCATCAGGCGGAAGTTGTCGTTGACGAAGAAGTTCGCCAGGATCGACTCCGGATTCAATCCGATCGCCTTCAACAGGATCGTGACAGGCATCTTGCGACGGCGGTCCACTCGGAAGTACAGCATGTCCTTCGGGTCGAACTCGAAATCGAGCCACGAACCGCGGTAAGGAATGACACGCGCGGAGAACAACAGCTTTCCAGAGCTGTGGGTCTTGCCCTTGTCATGCTCGAAGAATACGCCCGGCGAACGATGCAACTGCGACACGATCACGCGCTCGGTGCCGTTGATGATGAACGAACCCTTCTCGGTCATGAGCGGCACTTCGCCCATGTAGACCTCCTGCTCCTTGACTTCCTTGACTACCTTCGACTGCGATGTCGACGATTCGCGGTCATAGATGATCAGCTGCACCTTGGCGCGCACCGCCGAAGCGAAGGTCAGGCCACGGGTCTGACACTCGCGCACGTCGAAAGCCGGTTTCGCCAGGTTGTATTCGAGAAATTTCATCTCGACGAAACCATTGTGCGAAACGATGGGGAATGCAGCTGTGAACGCGGCCTGGAGACCGTCGATGGTGCGCTTGGTCGGGGCGATGCCGGCTTGCAGGAATGCGGTGTAGGCATCCTTCTGCATTTGCAGCAGGTAGGGAATCTCGACGACGCTGTCGCGATTGCCGAAGTTCTTTCGGATGCGCTTGCGTTCGGTGTAGCTGTAGGAGGACGTTTGGGCCATGAGAGCTCCGGGGCTTGAAATCTTCAGCGACTTAGTCCGATGCTCGCGCACCGTGCTCCTTGGCGGCTGGCCACTACCAGCCGTTGGCGGACGGCGATGCATTGCACATCACCCGAACCAAGGGTTCTTCTGCAGTCGGGGTCAGAAGACACTCGCAAGCCCTGTCGAGCAGGGGCTTGCGGGTGCGCTCTGAAAGCGCCAAAGGCTGGAGGACCTTTTCAGGCACCTCCAGCCTTTTAGAGGGGAAAAATTACTTCAGTTCCACCTTGGCGCCGGCATCTTCCAGCTTCTTCTTGGCAGCTTCGGCGTCAGCCTTGGACAGGCCTTCCTTGACAGCCTTGGGGGCGGCTTCCACCAGATCCTTGGCTTCCTTGAGGCCCAGGCCGGTGATTTCACGCACGGCCTTGATCGCCGAAACCTTGTTCGCGCCGGCTTCCATGAGCATGACGTTGAACTCGGTCTGCTCTTCAGCGACCGGAGCAGCAGCGCCACCACCAGCGGCCGGAGCCGACATGGCGGCTGCGCTCACACCGAACTTCTCTTCGATGGCCTTGACCAGGTCGTTGAGTTCCAGGACCGTCATGCTGTCGAGCGCGGTCAGAAATGCGTCTTTATCGAATGCCATTTTTGTTTCCTAACAATTGGGTTGAATATTCAAGAACGCAAGCCGCCTCAAGCGGGCTGCGCTTCGGCTTCCGCCGGTGCATCGGTAGCTGCTGCCGTCTCACCGCCACCACGTTTCTCGGCCAGCGCCGCGAGCACGCGAGCGGTACGGGAAACAGGCGATTGCATCAGGCCCAGCAACTGGGCCAGCAGCACTTCCTTCGAAGGAATGCTCGCCAGTTGCTTCACACCGTTCACATCCAGGCTCTTGCCGGCG
>Ga0308165_1003937_pt1 | contig 15290 bp, 16 predicted proteins | sample PhyWR2_FD_201032 | JGI IMG/M metagenome (GOLD analysis project Ga0308165, IMG submission 201032) | Phyllosphere microbial communities from UC Gill Tract Community Farm, Albany, California, United States - DLSLW.R2 | ecosystem: Host-associated > Plants > Phyllosphere > Unclassified | place: USA...
GTTGTTATCAAACAGCGCCGGTACGTTTTCCTGAGTCAGGATTTCCGGGCGAGACACCACCTGAGCGTTGCCTTTTTGCGCCAGCGCCGAAACGTCCGCCAGGAAGTGAATACTGTTTTCAGGGGTCAGGGCACTGGTATTAAACGTTACTCCGGTATTACCCATCTTCGCCGCGCCCTGCCAGCGAATACCCAGCTCATTGATATCGTCCTTGGAGATGTCAATGATCCACAAAGACAGCTGGATCTGTTGCTTAGGAATATCGATAGCGCTCACCAGATCCTCCACGAAGCTGACCTGCCGCTCCGATCCCTGAACCAGCAAGCTATTGGTATCAGAGTAGCCAACAATATTAATGGACTGCTGAGCCGGAAGTTCCTGGTCAGCGCTACGTCTTGCAGAGGGCGCAGCGTTAAAGCTCGGCAGCGGCGGAAAGTTACCTTTCTGCGCGGCTGAAGCCGCTTCCAGTGCGCTACGCGTATCATTATCAACGGTAATATTCGCTCCCGCAGGTGCCGAACGTCCACCGCCGCGACTGCTGGCGTTATTCAGCAACTGATTAAGCACCGTCGCCACGCCCGGTACGGTAATCGGCACATCGCGCTGCGTGTAGTTGCGATCGTTGACAAAGGTATTTTTCAACTTGATCACACGAATGGTGCTCTCACCGGTTCCCGGCCTTGCATAAGTGGCGTCAATGTATTTCGCCGCCGCAGAAACTAACTCAACGTAAACCGGTGGCCCTGAGACATAAAATGAACCCGAACGACCATCAGAGCGTAGAGGGAATCGCGAATCGTATAATCCCGAGGACTGCAAATAGGCAACCAGCCTGTCAAAAGGTGCAAAGGAGAGGCGCACCACGCTGCTTTGTAATTCACTGGTGTCGTAGACATAGACCGAACTACCATCGTCGTACCAGATTAGGCCTGTTCTGGCAGCAACAGTATCAAGTACCGATTTAGGGTTGTTTAAATCAAAATTGCCCGACACGCGCTTTTTCGCAGCCTCAACGCTTACAATAAACGGCTTGTGAAGCGCACCACCAATCACAAAAAAGAGTTGCTGGACGCTATTGTTGCTCGCCACATAAATATTATCCGCCGGTGACTGAAGTGACGTCGTGGGAGCTGAGGACTGATTCAGCATATTAGCCGTAGCAGGCATACAAATTAATGCTGTCAGCAATGCGCATGGCAGTGTGCTATTTAGCGTATTGCGTACAAACTTATTCATGAAGCAAACCTTCCAATTTTTTGAACTCCCTGGGGGTAATGCCAAACAGTGACTTAATCTCACTGGAAAAATGAGAAGATGACGCATAGCCATTATCACCAGCAATCGTGGCAATAGACTGGTCATTCTCAATCAGCTGCAATGCGCTATTTGCCGCGCGCCATAGCCGCAGTTGTTTTTTAGGGCCGCGCGTGAATGCACGGTGACAAAGTTTTCTAAAATAGGACTCTGAGACACCATAAATACGGCTTGCATTATAGATTTTGTGCGTATCACACTCTTTATCTTCATTCATCACCTGTGATAACAGAAAATGTGAAATCCAATAACTTTCCACATTTCGGATGAATGAAAACAGGCTTTCCAGGCAGTGGTCCTGCGGATTCAGCATCGACGAAATAAATAATGCCATCAGCGTTTTATGTTTATCTGCTACGGTTAACGCCAAATGAATATCGGTATGTAATATCACATTACGCTGCGCTTCAATGGCATCGTTATTGGATTCCCGACATTTCGCTTGATAATCAAGGAAAGAAAACAATGTTGTCACCTGTGACATCGACCTGGTTTCAACTACCCATTCTCCTGAAAAACATAGTTTCATTTCACCAAGGGTGGCTAACATAACAGCATGCTGAATATTATCGAACGTTGCCGCGCTCTCTTCTTCTGTTTGCTCAACCGCCAGTGACATAAAAGAGTGTTGATTCACCGGGCGCGCAAACAGAATTGATGAGTGACAATTAACACTCTCAGAATCAATTTCATGCCTTCCCCCTATAATTCCATTCTCAGGCAGGCGCTGCTGCACGTTCTTCTCCATTTGGAGTTGTTTATGATTAACAATCATAGTTGCACCTTACGTCAGTAAGTATGGCGATAAATACCGATAAAGCCGGAAAGTATCAAAAGCTGATTTAAGAACCGTTCCGAATTTATCAGAAAAATCCGCTTGGTCAACACAACAACATATTATTAAAGATTTAATAATTTTTTTAATAAAAACTTCAAAAAAAAATCAACTATTATGATTGCGGATTATTCCTAGTAACCGTATATTCGTTGCGTTTAAGACTGCTGTGAGAATAGATACAGCATGAATACAATTACTCACTATTCGTAATTTGTTTTCTTTAATACTCTGTTTACAGCACTCTGAGCCTTGTTTCGTAAAAGTAATGTTCAGACTTAACAGTAGCGAATTAAATATAAATCATACGAGCTTCATCGCTTGTTTGATTGTTTTTTTATATTGAATGGCCCTTTTCTATGAACAGCGACATGAATGAAATAACTGAAGCGATGCCTGTTGTGCCAGAAACAAAGAAAAGCTACACATTAAAGGTGCTGTTTGGCCCAATGTTTGGCTGCGAACTTAATCTGCCAGCGGATGACTACTTTGTAATTGTTAATCAAAGCGTTGCTATTGATGACGCCAGTCATAGCACGATAACCAGCAGTGAACATGCCGCGGCTTATGCCCAGAATACGCTCTATATTCCCTGCGATCGCCCATCATCCAATCTCATTTTGCGCCTAACATCATCCATTGAGAACGAGCAGACGGATAGCGGCTATCGGGTTGAGATTCAGGATGAAAATAATAGTTTTCCGACCCTCGTCAATGAAAATGAAATTTTCACCCATGAAGCCATTCGTTTTGCTATTAAGCGCAGTGATGACGAGTGGCCGGAGGCTATCCGCAATTTTGTTCTGCCACCCAGCCTCGACGCTGAATTCAATAATCAGCAAACGCTCGCTGAGTTTAATACTAAAAAATATCGTTCCTTAATTATCGGGAGCGCCATTTTGCTGGTATTACTGATTACCGCAGCGATTATCTGGTACAAAAAACTGGAAAGCGATCGCCAGGTTTTGAGTCTGAATGAGGCCCTAGCCGGCGCGCCTGCCGCCATTGAAATTTATCGCGGTCGAGATGCCAGTACAATATACGTATTAACAGCAAAATATCAGGCCATGGAGTGGGTTAAAGAAGCCTTATTTAAACTACGAGAAGCTGATAACGTCGTGCCTGTGTGGTTGGTTCAACAACAAAAGGAAACGGTCGACCGGTTGGTTAAATCAGGTTATCCAGTAGTACAAATCGATTACACCAGTCCACAACATCCGGTCATTATTTTATGGCAAGAGTTATCATCACAACAGCGCGAAAATTTAAAATCTTTAGTTTTGCAAAAAACGCCGTTCGCACTCGATATTCAGACTTTTGTTAAATCCAGGCAACAGCTTCTGCAGGAGGCTCGGCAGGGGCTAGATCGCATGCATATTGATTATCGCCAAATTAATTCACCAAGCGGCTACGCCTTAGTGATTCGAGATGCGCTGAGCGATAACACACTGTCGGCGCTACAGCGCTTTATTAATGATTATAATCGTCAATGGGGAACACATATTGTTAATTTTTCGGTAAACCTCAATGAGAATTGGCTGGAGAATAAATCCTACCTTGATTCATCGAATGGCTATCTTTTTTTAAACCCTCGTCACTGGTACTTCCCGTTAAAACATGGAGATATAAATGGCTGATCCAACTAACACGCCAAGTCCCACAGCCAGCAATGGTTATTTTCTTGATGATGTCTCAGATGCGTTTGAAACAGGCGCAGCAACAATGATGACTGAGCTTACGGCAGCTCAAGCGGCACTTGAAGCGGACCCTTCAGATCCTTCGGTATTGGCTAATTACCAGGCTAAGTTGCAGGAATATACCTTATTCCGTAACGCCCAGACCAGTACCGTTAAGGCCTACAAAGATATTGGCGCAGCCATTATTCAGAACTTCCGTTAATTATAAGTGGTACGATTTTTTTCGTACCACCTCTTTTATTGGGACTATTATGAGCCAGACCATTGAAGCATTATCGGCGCTTACCCGCCTGACTCCGCACAATATTAATCCAGAAGACAATACCTCAGTAACGGTCCATGACCAGCATTTCAATAATCTGGTTGCTAGTACTTTTAATAAAATCAGTGATACCGATATGCAGTTTAAAAACGTTATTAATACTCTCAGTCAGTCTCCGCAGTTCACCAGCGATCCGCAAAAGCTATTAATGCTGCAAAGCTACATCGGGGAATACAGCAACTATGTCTCCCTGGTCAGTACGCTGGCTCGTAAGGGGGTGAGCACCATCGAAACTCTGGGAAAAGCGCAATAATGAGCAATAAATATATCCGCGCGCTGGCGGTTGTCCTTTTTGCTTTCATGTTAAGCGCCTGCAATGATGAAAAATTGCTGTTTAATTTGACCCAGGAGCAGGCAAACCAGGTGCTGGCGATCCTCCAGCAGCACAACATTACTGCGAATAAAGAAGGTACGCTTAAAGCCGGCTATACCGTGGCGGTAAACAAGGCTGAAAGCACTGCGGCACTGTCAATCATCAACCAGTACCAGTTACCCTGGACCGCAGAGGTGCAGATAGCTCAGGCCTTTCCTGAAGGTGCTCTGGTCTCCTCTCCTAACGCCGAGCAGGCACGCGTTCTTTCGCTGCAAGAGCAGAGGCTTGAGCAATCTCTACGTATGATTGCTCAGGTCGTCAATGCTCGCGTTCATGTGAGCTATCCCGCATTCAATAGCGATAGCGGGGCTAATAAGCCGACGGGTCATGTCGGGGTGATGATCACCTATAAAGGTGAGATTGACGATAATCTCTTCATCTCGCAGATAAAGTCGCTTATCAAAAATAGCTTTGATGACGTTCGCTACGAAAATATCTCCGTCGTACTCTTCCCGGCGCCGATGATCCAGTACGTCACCCCAACCAACGTTCCTGACTCGCTGCCAGCCGCCTGGGTTCTTATCCTTGTCGCGCTCGCGCTGTGTGGGGCAGCCACCTCTGCCTATATGCTTTATCGGGTCAGCCGTCGCCCACCTGCTAATGAAGAGTCCGCAACGGAGCCGCACGAGCCGGAGACCGTTGAATCATGAGAGCCAACTGTCAGCACATGATGTCTATTCTGTATGCTCCGGCCAGTTATACCCATGCGAGCCATCTTCCAGAGGCGTTAATCCATGGTGGCATCGACTGCTTAACTTTGCGCAATTTATGGATTATTCGGCAGTGTCAACTCAGCCATTTGCCGCCGACATGGCAGTCTCGGGATGAAACGCTGACACAGCTGCTCTCTCTTTGGCACCTGATCCCGCATACGGCGCATTTGATAGGCGGCTACCTGCTGCGCAATCAACTGTTGCAACGCGGCGCTCTGTTAATGTCCGACCCTCGGCTTCTGGCATTTATCTCGCTGCCACTCCCCTGCCGGGTCAACCTCGATACCGTGAGATCAGATCCGATAAATACCGCCTCCTATGGGGCGGCGTTTATTCTCAGTCAGTTCCCGACGCTGCCACAGGCGCTACGCCAGCGTCTGTTGCTGCACTTCCCCGCAGAAACAGCGTTTGAACCGATTCCTGTGGCGAAAACGCTCAATCATATCAATCTACTACGAATGGCCCTGACCTATGCGAACCATTACTATTGATACGTTGCCTGAAGATATCGATAAACAGGTAGTGGTCAAATCCGGTGAAAGGACTCGCCACCAGCGGATGACCAAGGCGCTTGAGCGCACGCTTTACCGTTGCAGTGAAATTCATGCGGAGTACGAACTTCATACCTTGAGATTGCGCGAAAATTGCGAAAGACAGGGCTTCGAAGCGGGCTTCCGTCTGTTTTTCGACCAAGTGGTGAGGCTGATTGACGATTATCAACGCCTGCAAAACCAGCGTCAGACGCAATTTCGTCAGCACGTTGGTCAGGCGCTGAAAAGCTCGCTTCATGATCCGATGATCGTGAATCGTATTATTCACCACTTGCAAGAAAGGTGTGGCCACCAGAAAGCGCTGCGAATCATCATCCCTGCCTCTGTGGCGCTCCCGGAAGGTGCCGACGCGTCAAACTATCAGTTTACCGATGACAACCATATCACCGTGCAGAATGACATGGATGCAATCCGTTTCCCCAGTGAGTCGCTGTGCCGTCAGTGGTTACAACAAGCTGATGAAAAAACGTTACCCACCGATGAGGTGATTAACCATCTGGCTCCCGACCTGCTGCGTGATATCGCAGGCCTTCTTATTGGCCTGAGCAATCGAGATGCTCTTTCCTCCACACCATTTGATAATGAACAGGAACAACACCATGACTCAGATTAATCAGAGTACCGCCGCAACGCTTGCGTCCAATTCCGTGATGAATGATGAAGGAGGCACCTCGGGCAGCAGCTTTAACGACAAGGTGCTGGAATTTTTTAAACAAAATCAGCCTGAAGGTTCCTTAAATGACGTTTTCGCTAAGCTCAAAGCACTCGCCGAACCGGGTGAGAAAATCTCCATGCAGCAGTTGAACTCGGCGATGCTCATCGCTGATGGCAAGCTTAGACAAGATGATGACTATAAGGCCTATACCGACAGCACCCTGGACAAAATGACCACCCAGATGCTTGGCGTGAATATGCTGTACAACAACATGATGTACAAAAGCTTCACCAAAACCGACGACGATACGTCACTGTAATTCACCCACCTTTTAACCCGGCGTTGCGCCGGGTATTCAAATTATGCAGATAAATACCGTTATTGCTTTCACCATCACAAGTTTTTTCCTCTCCCCTTTTGGCACATTAGCTCAGAACAACGATTGTATTGCTCAGGCAGCTCAGTGTTTTCAGGTCAACCCGCTGCTTATCAAAGCAATAATCTGGCATGAGTCAAAAAATCAGCCGCAGGCGGTGAATATAAATAAAAATAGAACCGTCGACGTCGGTATCATGCAAATTAATACCGTGCATTTCAGCAGTCTTAAAGCCCGTGGGATTGATGAACAACGGATTCGCCAGGACAGCTGTGCCAATGTTTTTTCTGGAACCTGGATATTGAAACAAAAAATTGAGCAGTATGGTTATAGCTGGGACGGGATTGGCAGTTATCATTCAAGTACCGCGATGCCACGCGAAAAGTATGTACAGAAAATTGTGTCAATTATTGCGTATCAAACGTCAGTGCTCGACACAATTGCCGTTGCCCCTTCATCTGATGTACCTAAACTATTTTCATGCCGGTGAGCTCCTTTCCTTTCTCTAAAAATATAGCGCAGGCCCAGGCTTACGCTATATTTTTCGCAACTTTTAATATATAAATTCTTGTCTATTAGTTGTAGTTAAAGGAACTGCACTCTGATCTTACTATTATATCTTATGATATATTCCGCTGAGATTAGTCAAGTTCAATTTTTTCAGAATACAGCCGACACTTACCTAAAACCATTGTTGCTCGAGGGCTACAAACCAATCCGCTTTCGGTTTTACAACAATAAAAAAAATTATCCATCACTTTGACTCTGCTATATGGGGTCATAAGAGTCCCAGTTAATAGTGTTTTACCTTCATCAAAAAAATTTAGTGAATATCCTCTGGCGCTCATCGCTACACAAAAAAGGCTAAAACATAATAGCGCGACCGCACTGACTAGCCATTTACGTGAGGATATTTTTCGCGCCGAAGTTTTATGATGGAGGGAGTAAGGGATAACAGTCATCGTCGTTGCGGTAGTAGGCGGTGGTGGTTGGTAGTTAATGACAGACTGATTCGAACAAGATAAATTATCCGCCGTAACTCTCCCACTCATAGCAATGGTCTTAACAGGTTTATCCTTCACTGCCTCTGTTTCAATCCATGTGGGCTGAGCGGTAAGCTGATAACCCAACTTTGGGATAGTCACGATAATATTTTTATTTTCATCTTTGAGGCTTAAACGCAACGAACGAATCATTTGTGCAATACTTTGTGGTGTCACATAACTCCCATTCCACACTTTCGCTTGAAACTCTTCCTGAGAAACGGGAGCAGGATATTTTTTGCAGAGTAAAACCAAAACATCTGACTGTTTTTTTCGTAACTGCTGAGTAATATCATCTTGTTGTAATATTCTTAATGCTGGATTAAAAGTAAAGTTCAGGAAGGAAATTTTTTCTTCCTGCGAGGAGCTATTTTTCATTTTCAGATCTCTCAGTCATTTCATGAGTGAACACACCATCAAGAAAATACATAGCTAAAATCCTCAATCCGCGCACTTAGACAGTTAATCGATATCTAACTGGTTCACATCACATTAATTCAAGTCAATAACATTACAACAGAAAAATTGTATGTAGACAGTTCGTAAATATGATAAACATAAATATTGGAATGAATATTTTAGATAAAAATTTACCCCGATGGAAAATCATCTTAGCACACTAAATACATAGTTTTACAATTGATTAAAACGATCGATGCACATTTCTCAATCGTCAAAACAAATCACTTGGTTTATTTTTAGCAAAACAACTTATCTACATATAACAGGCATTGTAATTATACCTTTCACCACGCCTGCATAATAGAATGAGTAATAACATCATTTCTCGCTAACATAGCGTAGCGTACATATTTTGATTTGCGGAAGATCCCTTTCCGCCTAAAAGCAATGTCCTCACGCTACATGAATGGTTACTTCATTTCGGAGACAGTTTGATAATAGTAATTATCAATTCCCCGACTCAATCCATGGTCAAAATTTAACATAGAGCGAAGAATGCACTCTATCAAAAAACGCCACTTAGCGTATTAGTACTGCGTTAAAATCATGGTTGCCGATGCGGTAAATGCCCCTGTTGCGATATCATTAAAACTCAATGAGGGTGGTTTTACTGGCGTAAAACTTAATGGTACGGTGGCGCTGCCGTTCATTACACTCAACTTTTGGCTCACGCCATCACTGACCGCAGCGCCATTCCAGCGCATTTCTATGCCCAGATTATCATTACTGGTTTTAATCACCTTATTATTCCATGCAGGAGAGACCAGGCTCATTCTGACATCAAAATCTACGACATGCGCAGCGTCACAAACAATATTGAAGTCTTTAATAATCGTTTGTGAGGATGTCCCGCCCGAGGCAATATTCCCACGCTCAACTTTCCCCAAATCAACATTAAAGGTCGAACCAGACAAAACTTTACAAGTTGAGGTATTGATATCCGCATCATTTGCCGCAAATAGCGTCCACGTATAGTCGCGACGATCGCCGTGGTTATTCGTTTGCACGAATCGGATGCTACCAAGTTGATCGCCCGCCTTGATGTGAATTTCCTCTCCTAATGAGGTCAATTCAAAATAAAGTACCACCGGTAATGGCTTTGATTCACCGTTATCCAAATCAAAAATCTTGGTCTCAGATACCGGTGCGGGATGCTCATTACCATAGATCGTCACCCCATATCTAAGGTTCTTAAAAATACTGCTATTCAGCTTTACCCCATCGCTCCCCAGCCACATAGTATCTGTCCATCCTCCCTGTCCCGCCGTATTTTTACAGGTAATTTGCGGAGCCAGATCGACAATTCTATTTTTCCCGGTATTGACGTCAGAGCTGATATTAATATTGATGTTGGCATTGCCACCATGCCAATCAATCGATGCGCACTCATAGGCCGATGCGGTCATGCTTTGCAACAGCAGAACCACCAGCCACGGCAATTTCATCTTCATGTGATTTCCTATGGATAATTAAGCTCGAAAGTCGCCAGCGCACTAAAAACGCCGCGACGTAAGGTATGGTTTGCTAGCGCGTTCGGTTCACCCTGCACGTAACCATTAAGCTCCAGTACGCTATTACCGCTTTGCAATGAAAAAGCGGGTACGGTCTTATTAAAAGGTAACGGCGTACCGTCCGGCAGAGACATACCAATAGCGAGCCCACTATCGGCAGGAGAAGTCACGGCTAACAGGCCGGGAAGCTCTATGCTCTCGGCACCCTTAAATGTCACTTCAACCTGTGTACCTAGCGTGAGATCGCACTCTTTAAGCCTGATAACAAAGGGCTGTGCATGGGTACGCTTGTGTAAGTAAAGGTAGGTATCTATCACCGTACCAAAATCGAGGGTAATAGCACTTGAGCCTGGGTCTAGTTCACAAGGGTCGGCGACCAGTTGGCCGTCAAAGTGCAAATTATTACTGACCTCCTTGCCCCTCCCGCCTGCCGCCTGGGCCGCTTGAGCCACGATAAGCAGTAATGCGCCTAACACGGCGCGCCGCTTGCTAATGATATTCATGCCTCTCTCCCTAAAGATATTCCGCCAGCAGCGTCGCGGTGACGCTGAACGCCCCTTCACCCAGTTCACTGACGTTGGGATCTTTTACCGGTACCGCTTCGAGTGTGGGCGGATTCTGATAGGTGATATCCAGCGCTTTGTTGATCTCAAAGGGTTGGCCATTCTGGAGAATTTGCACAGCAAGCCCCGTGATATTGGTACTCAGCGCACTGGAATCAAACGAGGCGGCGTTGCCTTTCACTATCATGGTCAAACGCCAGGTCGGGTCGATATCATCGCAGACCAACTGATAACCGAGGGTTTGCTTGTAGCGCTCCCCATCGACCTTATGGATACCCACATTATCGAAATGAATACTCAGGTCTTGGTCATTGTTGATATGACAGGGATGGATCTTCAAGGTGCCATGAAATGCAATGTCGCTGCTGTCTCCCGTTGCCACGGCAAGCGCTGGCTCTGCGCCGCTCAAAGCCAGTACAAACAGTGCACCGCACAGAGACCGTCGACTGATGATGCTGTTGTTCATCTGTTCGCCTCAGTTGTAGGCCACTTTCAGGGTGGCCGTCGCGTTAAACGCTTGACCATCCTGAAACCGAGCGCCGTTTTGTTTTTCCAGCACCGCATACAACGACGGCGGGCTGGCGTTATTAAAGTCAAACCACTGGTTGAGCAGCAGGGGCGCGCTGCCATTTTGTAACTTTATGATAAGGCCGCTGGCGTCCGTTGTGAGCTTGCTGTTATCACCGCCCGCAGCGGTACCAGACACCTGCATCTGCAAGGTTTTGCCATCCGGGTCACCCTTACAGTTCACCTGATAGGGAATCATCTGGCGATAGGCCGTCCCCACGATCTCATTGATGTAAACATCACCAAATTCGACCTTTATGGGATCGCCACTAGAGAAACTACAGGAGGCGGTTGCAATGACCTCACCGGTCAGACTGATATTCACATTGCTGGAACCCGGCCCGGCAACCGCGTTCGCAGCCATCATCAACAACATGGACGTACTGTGGGCAAGGGACTTCATAAAGCGTTCCTTAGTCATAATTAAGTTCAAAACCCACCGTGGCGCGCCATTCGCCCGATGTTAATGCTTGCGCCGTACGTTCCGGCTGTACGCGGTAGATCAGCGCATCGTTACCCGGAACGGCAAATTGAGGTGCGCCACGTTGCCCAAGACGAATCTCGCGCCCCGTACTATCTGTCATTCGCAGCCCCATTCCGCTGATGCCCTGGACCTTAATAAGCTCAGGCGTATCCATATCCGCCGGGGCGATAAACGTCACGCTAACCATGGGTTGATAACGGTCCCAAAGATGATTGCTGGTGCGCTGGTCAAGCATATCGCCACCGACATGAACGCAGTCACGCAGCCGCAGGACGAAAGCAATAGCCTCGCCACGGGAACCCACTTTGCTCAGATTTTGCGTCGGGATAAGCCCTAGTGCCACCTCCTGATTTTGCGAGGCCATATCAAGGCGGCAAGCACCCTCGACGAATTCCCCGTAAATGTGCAGCTCGCCATGTTCACCTTCCACATCCCAGTTATCCGGGTTGGCGCAGGCTACAGAAGGCAGGCTCATCGCGCAGGCGATAAGCAGCGCCGCGATTGTGCTTCGCGGCTTCCCTCTCAGGAATCCTGCCTCTTTCATCGTTTCAATCATTGTCATGGCGTTTATCCGGCCTTGCTGTCTACAACCCGGCAGACATCATGCAGGCAGCTAAGCATCAGCTTTGGCCGGCCGCCATAATCGTTAATCCAGGTTAAGACCGGTTTATCGCCAAGTGCTCCGGCCTTTACGGTGAGCGGAGATTCGCTGAACGGCGCAATCATCACCGGATCGAACCCGGCAACCGGTTTACCGCCGGATTGGGTATAAGCGGCGGCCAGCGTCACATAGTAGGGGCTGGGATTACTGACGCGATAGCCCTGCCCCCTACGGGTTAAAACCAGTTTTTTCTGCCAGAGATCCTGGGCGTTACCGCGGCTGAGCTGTAGCGCAGCGGGGCGATAGAAAAGCTTAATTCGCGTTTGCAGCGCAATCTGCAGGGTATTGGCTTTGCTGCTCTTAGGCGGAATTTCCCTAAGGTTAAAATAAAAAATTGACTCTCTATCCTGCGGCAATGACCGTGCATCATCCGTCAGTTGCAGCTTCACCTGCCCTTTAGCTAATGATTCCACACGCTGCAAGGGCGGTAGCGCCACGATAGGCCCGCTAAGTTTGTTACCTGATTCATCTTCAATCCATGCCTGCGCCAGATAAGGCAATGCTTTGTTTTGGTTCGTGATGTTCAGACTCATCGATTTGTTCGCGCCGTCAAACACCGCACGGGTGCGATCGAGCGTCACGGCAGCCTGAGAACTGTGGCTTACCAGAGCGCAGCAAAGGGCCGCGCCTACCATCGTGGGCAATAAATGATATTTCATGCAGAGATACTCACTGTTGTTGGCCCGCCGTAAACGACGCCGGGCCGATTGTTGACTCCACGGTTGTGGAGGGTAGAAGCGTCATATTTGCGATAGGCAGGTTAACGGCAGAATACGGCTATCTGTCGGCAAAGGTTTTGGCAGCATTAATGCACATTGTGTTTGTCCATCCCACCTCACGCGCATGGTCTCACCGGGCCTCATTCCCGTCAGCCAGACGATGCCATCGTCGTCAACGATCCCAGCTTGCCCCTCGGTCTGGCTTAGGACGACCGCACCAAATGGCGGAACGCTGCCGTCTGCCAGACGCAATCGCGCCATCGCTTTTTGGCCCGCTATCATGCCAAAGCGGCGATAGCCGATCGCCCCCTCCGACAGCGTGCCCTGCACAACAGACCTCGTGGCCTCGACGTCGTCAGCAAGATCGTTAACATCTACGCTAACGCTACTGCGATAGCCATTGCTGATGTCCGCGACCACCGCCTTGCCAAAGCGGTTGCTCTGGGTTCCCGCACCGTATCCACGCACGGGCACTCCGGCAATACCGGCGGTATCCACCATCATTCGCGTTCCACCCATAGTGCTTACCCGGTGCATCGCCACACCTTGTGCCGCCGCCGTCAGGCCCCCTTGCACTGCACCTCCCCACGAACGATAGCGTCCTGGTTCGAAGGTGGTGTTGGCGGTGATTTCCGCCACGTCACTTTTGTGGGTAAAGTACGCGCTGCTGGTTCCCCGTCCTTGCTGGGCGACACCGGCTTTAAGCCGATAGCTGTTATTAAGATCGATACTGTCGAAATAACCCACCGTCGCGCCATTGCCGGAACTTCCCGCCTGACTATCGACGTTAAATGTCCCACCATTTCCCCACGGCACCGAAACGCTAAGGTAAGCACCATCGTCGCGGGTATGGTTGAAGAAAGTGCGATACGCCGATAAATTCAGGCCCAGATTTTTCAATTGCCCGACATCGAAAAAACGCGATACCGAGAAGTTGTAAGTTTCGTTATCCGGTCGGTCCCAGTAGGTCTGGTGGCTATAGTTGATGTAGGCACTTAGCCCGAGCTGACGAAACTGTTTATTGAAGGCAATGGTGTACAGTTCCTTATTGTTATTACCCGCAAGGCCGTGATAACGCGCGTTGAGAAACTCAGCCATATTCATAAAATTACGCTGCGAAAATCGATAGCCCGCAAAGGTGACCTGGCTGTCATATTCGTCAAAGCGTTTGGAGTAGCTAAGACGCCATGAGCCGCCGGTTTTACTGCCCACGTGTGGCAGCACGGCACGCGATTGGGTAAAATCAAATGAGACCGCCCCGAGAGCCAGCAGATCGCGTCCCACCCCTGTCGCCAGCGCATTGTAATCACCAGCCAACGGGCTGCCGCCGTATAATGACCAGCCGTTATTCACTCCCCACGAAAATTCCCCGGTGGCAAACCCCGGCCCCAGGCTGTTATGGCGATAATCTGATGGTTTACCCAAGGCCAGTTTGTAACGCACCATTCCCGGTCGAGTCAGATAGGGAATATTGGCTGTATCCACCTGGAAACGGCGGGTGGTGCCATCCTGCTCTTCTATCGCCACATCCAGCGTGCCTGACACCGCCGTATTCAAGTCCTGAATACGAAACGGCCCTGCCGCCACGGTGGTTTCGTGGAGAACGCGTCCCTGCTGGCTGATGGTGACTTTGGCATTGGTTCTGGCGACGCCGACCACTTCCGGCGCATAGCCGCGGAGATTAGGCGGCAGCATCGTGTCATCCGATTCCAGGCTACTTCCGGTGTAGCGAAAACTGTCAAACAGACCAGAATTGAGATAGTTTTCGCCAAGCATAAGCTTCGCCTTCAGCGCAGGCAGCGAACGCCAGGCGTAATACCGGCTCCACGCCCACTCACGTTGCTCATCCTTGTACGTTCCATCACTATGGCTATAGCGCCCTTGCCAGTCGGCGCGTACCCGCCAGCCGCCAAGGTTGAAGCCGGTCGTACCATTACCCGTCAGCGACTTCATCTCACGACGGTTTCCAGAATCATAACGAGAGGATTGTCCGTTGAGGTTGTAATCGAAAATCACTCCACCGATGCCCTCGTCCCAACTCCCCGGGGGATCCCAGTTCTCAGCGGTATACTCGAGATACGCCTGAGGAATGCTAAGGTACAGCGTATTATTGCCAAGATCCGCACGTTCGCTGGCACCAGACAGACTGGCAAGCTGTAGGCAGTTATTGTTATGCCACCATGTCAGCGAGTCCTGTACAGAAGATTTCAGCCCAAGCTGCAAAACCAGCTCTGGGGTCAGACACACTTCACTGCCTCTGGGATCATCATCCGGCGCCAGGAAGTTCAGCGGCTGTTCAGGCAACTCGGTCTTATTTAGACGCACGACCATCTGGTACTTTCCCGGCATGATAAATCCGGCGCGCGAAAACTGACTCAAATCGATTTTCGCCCGATCGCCAACATCCAGTACGTCGGTATTGAACTGGATAGCTTCCGCAGCGC
>Ga0308165_1003939_pt1 | contig 15285 bp, 11 predicted proteins | sample PhyWR2_FD_201032 | JGI IMG/M metagenome (GOLD analysis project Ga0308165, IMG submission 201032) | Phyllosphere microbial communities from UC Gill Tract Community Farm, Albany, California, United States - DLSLW.R2 | ecosystem: Host-associated > Plants > Phyllosphere > Unclassified | place: USA...
AGTCACTGGTTCGTAGTTCCAGCTGTTGCCACTGCGATACCACTGATAATTACGCTCGATCTTGACCAGCGACCATTGTGCGCCATCAAGCGCCTTGCGATCACCCTTGCTGTCAGAGGCGATCAGGCTGAATTTCGCCGTCCCGCCCTGCGGGACTTCATCGCCAGAGAAATCCGGGCGAATGCCGATGAGATCAGTTTCCGGCTGAATGGCAACATCGATCTTACGCTCAACCGCACGACCACCGGTTTCGCGCATACGAACGGTCACAGCTGCATTGACGAGACGTGTCGTTGACGGCATTTCGTCGACGGCAACCGGGAAAGTCGCCTTGCCGTTATCATCGACTTTTGACAGTCCATCGAGCGGAAGGCGTGTGGCTTCGCCCTGTTCTTCATCGGCGAGGCCGAAATAATAGCCCTTGAAGCGGTCCCACTGACGCTTGGTTGAAAGTGTTACTTCGCCTTCAAGTGCAAGACCGGCGGCAGGCGCACCATAGAGGAAACGACCGTCCACGGTGATATTGGCGGTTTCGCCAACAGCGATTTCCGGCTTGTCGGACGTCAGATCAAACTCGATCCGGTCCGGCACAAAATCTTCAACCAGAAACATCTGCGTGGCAATCGCTGGCTGCTTGGGATCGGTATAGATCGACACCGACCATGTGCCGCGCATCGCGTTGGTTGGCAAGGTCAGGTCGATGGCATGACCGCCCGACAGTTTGCTATCAGAAACAAGACGGCGATCTTCCACACCATCGGGACGCGAGAAAATGAAGGTCAGTGGCAGATCGTCGATTGCGTTGGTATTATCGTCACGCGCAAGCGCACCCACATGCACCACTTCGCCAGCACGATAGATACCGCGTTCAGTCCATGCATAAAGATCAAGTGCTTTGGGCACTGCACGGCCCGTCACACCACGATCGGAAAGATCGAAACCAGCGCGAGCCATATCGAGGAATGTGAAATCCTCATCATGCTGACTTGCCATCAGCACCGCTGGCACCATGCCGTCTGTGCCGCGTGTCAGTCCCGGCGTAAACGTCGCCCGGCCATCGCTGTCAGTGGTCGCTTCGCCCAGCACTTCATTGTTGCGGGCAAGCAAGCTCAGCTTCACACCCTTGAGCGGCTCCGCGCTTTCCAGCGAACGGGCAAATACATTGATGCCGTCCTGCCCGGTATAGGTCGAAAGGCCGATGTCGGAAACGACAAACCACTGCGTTGCCTTGGTGCCATATTCATCATCGGACTTCTGAACCAGCGGTTCAGCGGTTAGCACATAGACGCCGGGCTTGCGTTCCGGCAGGGCTTCATCAACCGGGAAACTGGTCGTTGCTTCCTTGTTCAGCTGATTGCCTGCAACCTCGATCTCACCTTCCCAGACAGGCGCACCCATCTGATCGGAAACCGTGCTGATGTCGTAGCTGTCCAACTGGCGCAGGAACTGATAGCCGGAAAGAAGCTGTGCGAGCGAACGGTCGCCAACGCGGTAAAGCTTCACTTTCGCAGCATCAAGATTAACGCTGACCAGCGGAATGCCGCGACGTGCCTTGGCAGGCAGCACAAAGCTGTCGCCGGTAAAGCGCACGGATGGCGCGCGGTCCTGCACATAGATCGAAAGATTGACCGGAGCTGGCAGCACTTCGCCAACAGCCGATGGCAGACCCTGACGAAAAGTCACCGTATAATTGCGGCCATGTTCCAGACCCTCGACGCAAATCTGGCGGTCCTTGGCGTCAACGGCTTTTGGCGCAGCATTGTCGAGCAGGACGAAGCTTGAATAATCGACACCGCTTTTGACCAGTTCTTCCGAGAACTGCGCGCAGATGCGCGGCGCGGCATTGTCATTATCAACCGTATTATTGACGATGCGGAAGCCTTTGCGGGCCTTTAGATCTTCATAGGCGGCACGAACCGATGCCGAATTGACGAGATCAAGGCTCGCTTCATAAGCCTGCAGAGCCGGGCGTGATGCATCGCGCTTTTCGAGTGCCTGCGCCATGACGGCAAGCGCTTGCGCGCGCTCATCCTTGGTGCGTGAGGTCTGGTAGGCAAACCACGAGGCCGATGTCGCATCGCGCTGGAATTTGGAGCGTTCCTGACCATTGGACGGCTCGGTCGCAAGCGCTGACAGTGCATATCCAGCCCAGATTTCGCTTTCGTCCGGCGACATGCTGGCAGCGAGGCGAAATTTTTCCATCGCTGTGCGCGGGTCGCCATTCATGCCTGCCGCTCCCGCTTCATTGCGCAGCGTCCTAAGGCTGTCAGAGCTGTCCAGAGCGGCCAGCTCACGCTTCAGACGCCGGGCTTCGTCAACCAGATTGGCAGCAAATAAGGAGATGGCAGGCGGCGCGCCAATGTCTTCAACAGCAACGGCAGCGGGAGATTCCGTGACAACACGGCCAGCAATAGAGCCGACAGACTGATTGAGCTTGTTGAAATCGGCTTTCAGAAAGCACCATTTAACCTTCGGATTATAGGTGAAGGCCAGACAGGCATTATCGCCAAGGCAGATACTTTTACATTGCGCAAGCGAGACATTCTTTTCGGTGCGCAGATCGAAGCCGAAATAATCGGCATCCTGCGTGGTCTCGATTTGCCGTGTTTCTGCGGCGTGAGCGCTCAATGATGTCGCAAAGCAGAACGCAGTCGTAAAGGCCAGTAAAAGGCGTTTAAACCGAACAGACATGAATGTCACTCTTCTGTAGTTGTCCCTCATCCCGCGCGGTTGTCGTCCACCCGCACGCTCGTAGATCAGACATTACCAATTTATCCGTAACTGGATAGCTGGATTCGTGTGAGAACACATTGATAAGCTCTCAAAAAGAGTGAACCAGAATTTCATGCCAAGTTTCAAGTTTATTAGAACGATATTCTAACTCTGATTTCAGTAATGGAATTCCGTTCGTCGTAAAGAGGGTTCGACTTCCTTAAATTCGCACCAGCTTAAACGAAGGAAATCCCCCATGCTCCTCAGCGTCAAAAACATGACAAAAACTCTCATTGCGGGCTCGCTTATGGCGCTTGCGGCGTCCGGTGCGGCACACGCCGATGCAACGCTGGATCGCATCAAGGCCAAGGGCAAGCTGACCGTCGGCGTCATCCTTTCGGGCGCACCATTTGGCTACATCGATCCAAAAACCCAGGAGCAGAAGGGCCTCAACATCGATATTGCCAAGGAATTGGCAAAGGGACTTGGGGTTGAGCTTGCAACGCAGACCGTCACACCGCCAAACCGCGTACAGTTTCTTCAGCAGGGCAAGGTCGATGTTCTGATCGCCAATATGCAGTATACCGAAGAGCGTGCAAAATCGCTTGGTTATGTGAAAACGCCTTATGACCGCATGGGCGGTGCCGCCATTGGCCGTAAAGACAGTGGTATCAAGGATTGGAACGACCTTAAGGGCAAGATCGCCTGCGTTTCGCAAGGTTCCAACTATGCCCAGCCGCTGGCAGAAGAATATGGTGCCAATGTCAAGGCACTGCCAAGCCAGCCGGAATCGCTTCTGGCGCTCAAAGGCGGCAATTGCGACGTCTCGGTTCACGTCAGCGGCACGCTCGGCCTGTTGCTTCAGGATCGCGCCGATGAGTGGAAGGACTATGCTATTCTGATCCCGACCGATCTCATCCCTTCGGATTCTGTCATCTGGTTCAAGAAGGACGAAAACGATACCGAAGCAGCGCTCGACAAGATTGTTCGCGATTTGCATGCATCGGGCAAGATGATCGAGATTGCTAAGGCAAACCGCCTTCCAAACCTCAGCTATCTGGAAGAAGAGCACAACAAGCTCAAGTCGCAGTAATTCGGGACCCTGTAAATTTCGACTTATAAACCAGACTATTTGCGGGCGGTTTATCCGTCCGCACCTCCAGAGCGTCTGCGGAAAGTTACCGGATAGTTTCAATGGAACAAGCTCTGATTTCGCGCTTTATCGAACTGACCAGCGCAATCGGCCTCAATTATGAATTTCTCAACAGCAGCTATGAACGAGGCATCTGGTTTCATGGCATGGTCACCACGCTAGAGCTGGTTGTTATCACCATTCCGCTAAGCCTGGTTTTCGGCTTTTTGTTTGCTGGGGCGCTGACATCCAACAAGCGCTGGCTTTCAGTGCCAGTGCGCGGCTATGTCGAACTCACCCGCAATACGCCAACGCTAGTTCAGCTTATGTGCGGATTCCTTGTGCTCAATATGCTGATTTCAAATGCAATCGGCGGTGCACAGAACAATCCGCTGACACCGTTCTTCTGGCTCATCACAATCACTGCTCTGCATATCGCAGCCCTTCACGCCGAAGCGCTGCGCGGTGGCATCGAGGCCGTGCCCGGCACGACGATTGAAGCAGCCAGAGCCATCGGCTTCAATTCATTGCAAGTGCTGATTTATGTCGAACTGCCGCTTGCGATCCGCACAGCGCTGCCTGCCATAGTCAATAATCTCGTCAATCTGGTGAAACTCTCCACCGTGGGTTCAGCGATTGCAGTGGGCGAGATCACCTACGCCTCCATTCTGATCTGGACGCAGCGCGACAATGTTGTCGAACTGATGCTGGTCATTCTGCTGTTCTTCAGCATCATCAATCTCATCGTCGCACGCCTTGGCTACTGGTTTGAAAAGCGCCTTGCAATTCCGGGATATGGCCAATGAATATCGCAATTGAACAGAAGCCCGGTATCCGGCTGTCACCTGCAATGCTCACATTCACGACCATCATTCTTGCAGTCGCGTTCTGGTTCTATATTGATCCATCGCTCGGCCAGATATGGGTCGATTGGCTGCCTTATCTTGGCAAGGGCTTTGCCATGAATGTGCTGATCAGCATTTTTGCGATCACGCTCGGCACGCTTGCGGGTGTCATTCTCGGCGTTATGGAGCTTGCGCCCTATAAGATCATCCGCGCACCGGCGATCACCTATGTGCAGATTTTCCGCAATGCGCCGCATCTCGTGCTGATCTTCGCCGCCACCTATATTTTCCCGTTTGAACTGGTGGTGTTTGGCAATTACGTCCCCTTCCCTGACTGGATCAAGGCGGTCGTTGGCCTCGCAATTCCGGCAAGCGCGCATATTGCAGAAATCACCCGTGGCTCCATTCAGTCGATCCCGACGGCACAATGGGAAGCATCACAGGGCTTGGGCTTTTCGCGTCTGCAATCGCTGCGCTATATCATTCTGCCGCAATGCATCAAGCGTTCGCTGCCGCCATGGATGAACCTTTATACCTCCATCACCATGGGAACGGCTCTGGCCTCACTCGTGGGCGTGCATGAATTGTTGCACTCGGCAACCGATGCAAGCACCGCTGTGCAGCGCAATGACTTCACCGTCATCATCTATCTAACCGTGCTGATGGCGTTCTTCCTCTTCTGCTATCCCGTGTCGCGCTTTACGCAGCGGCTCGAAAAGCGGCTCTCCTCCCGCTGACAAGGATCTGGAATTCACATGAACGACACCACCAAAACCACACTTGTCGAACTGGAAAATGTTCATCTGTCGTTCGGGCAGAATGAAGTGCTCAAGGGTATCGACCTTAAAATCAACAAAGGCGATGCAGTTTCGATTATTGGCCCATCGGGTTCGGGAAAATCGACCATTCTGCGCTGCATCAATGGTTTGCTGATCCCGCAATCTGGCAAAATCACCGTGGGTTCGACCCGCGTGGACGAGCTTAAAACCGAAGCCGAGCGTATTAAACTGCGCAAGCGGATCGGCATCGTGTTTCAGCAGTTCAATCTTTTCCCACATCTTACAGTTCTGGAAAACATCACAATTGCGCCGCTCAAAATTCTGCGCACGCCAAAAGCCGAAGCCGAACGCCACGCAAAAGAACTGCTCAAAAAAGTACGTCTTGAACATAAAACGGATGCCTATCCGGGTGAACTTTCCGGCGGTCAGCAGCAGCGCGTGGCTATCGCGCGTGCGCTTGCCATGCGCCCCGAACTGGTACTGTTTGACGAAGTCACCTCTGCGCTCGATCCTGAAACCGTCGGCGAAGTACTTGCCGTTATTCGCGATCTCGTCAATGAGGGCATGACCAGCATTCTCGTAACCCACGAAATGCGCTTTGCTGAAGAAATCAGCGATACGATCGTGTTTACCGAAAACGGCCGCATCATCGAACACGGCTCGCCGGACCAGCTTTTCTATCAATCGAAGAACCCGCGTATCAGCGCTTTCGTCAATGGTCTTGGTGGGACTGGGAACCGGATCAACGAAGGCGGCGAAGGCATCTGACATGACGGATCAGATCACCCACAGACTGAGTGAAGCTATTGTCAGCTCAAAACCATCGTCAGAAGCAATCGCCCTTGCCCGCACGGCAATTGTCGATTTTCTGGCCTGCGCGCTTGGCGGTGCCAATGATCGCAGCACGCTTCTTGTACAAAAGGTTTTGGGCGCGGGCGGCAACATTGCGCTGATTGGAAGTAACGGAAAGGCCGATGCTTTTTCGGCAGCGCTGATCAACGGTCATGCAGCCCATGTGCTCGATTATGATGATGTGCATGGCAGTGTGCGCGGACATCAGACCATCGCCATCGTACCGGCCATTCTTTCGGTTGCCGCAGAAAGCAATGTCAGCGCAGAGGCTTTCATTTCCGCCTATATCGTCGGGCTTGAAACCATGGCGCGGCTTGGCCTTGCCATGGGCACGAAACATTATGAAACAGGCTTTCACGCAACCGCAACGCTTGGCACAATCGGCGCTGCGGCGGCCATTGCCCATCTTCTCAAATTCGATGGTGCGACCACCGCCGTCGCGCTCGGTCTTGCTGCCACACAGTCGGCTGGGCTTCGCCTGCAATTTGGCTACGATGCTAAACCACTTCATGCCGGACTTACCGCGCGCGCTGGCCTGACGGCTGCGCGACTGGCAGAAGCCGGATTTCAGGGTGCACCGGATTTCATCGATAGTTCTATCGGATTTTTCAAAGCCTTTGCCTTTGGAGCGGAAGACGTTACGCGTGTTACGCAAGGCTGGGGTGCACCATGGCAGATTGTCGTGCCGGGTCTGACGCTCAAGGCTTTCCCCTGCTGCACGGCAGCACATCCCGTTGCGGTCGGCGCATTGGCGCTGCGCCATGAAAAAGCGCTGCAACCTGATCAGATTGCAGCAGTGTCCATCACCTTTCCGCCCGGCGGTGATGCCGCATTGGTGACGACCAGGCCCGTGACCGGGATCGATGCGCGTTTCAGCCCGGAATATGTTTTTGCTGCTGCATTGCGCGACGGAAAACTCACCATTGCGCATTTTGATGAGCAACCAGTGGATGCCGATCTGGCACAACTTGCAGCGAAAGTTACACGTCGCCATGATGAAAGCGCGCCGCGTCTTTCTCCCGATCCGAAAACCCGCTTTGTCATCATTGATGTGACGCTCAAAGACGGCTCGACGCTTTCGCAACGGGTTGATGGCCTGCCGAGCATCAGCGACCCAACCGACAAATTCAAAGACGCAACGAAGGACGATCCGCGCTTTGCAGGCATACCGGACCTCGTCCAATCCATGACCAGCGCAGACGACTTGCAAAAGCTCATCTCATTGCTCAACCAGTCCCCGGAGTAAAAATATGACCAAGAAACAAATGCATCTGGGCCTCTTTCTGCAAGGTGCAGGCCACCATGTTTCTGGCTGGCGGCACCCTAATGCCGAATCTGGCAGCGAGAATTTCGATCTGCTTCGCCGTGTAGCGAAAGAAGCTGAAGATGCGAAGTTCGACATGCTCTTTCTGGCAGACGGCCTGACCAGCGGCACCGATGCGCATCCATCGATGGTTGCACGTTTTGAGCCGCTGACGCTTCTATCCGCGCTTGCCATGGTGACAGATAAGATCGGTCTGGCGGCAACAGCCTCGACCACCTATGGCGAGCCTTATCATACCGCACGCGCTTTTGCGTCCATCGATCATCTGAGCCATGGACGTGCGGCGTGGAACATCGTCACCACGTCTTATGCCCGCACGGCAAACAACTTCTCAAAAAGCCATCCTGAACATGACGAGCGCTATGCGGTTGCCGAAGAGTTCGTCGATGTTGTTCGCGGCCTTTGGGATAGCTGGGACGACGACGCGTTTCCAAAAGACAAGGAAAAGGGCGTCTATGCCGATCCCAATAAGGTGCATGTGCTCAACCATACCGGCAAATATTATTCGGTGCAGGGGCCGCTTAATATTCCGCGCTCGCCGCAAGGCCATCCGGTTCTCATTCAGGCCGGATCTTCCGGCCCCGGTCAGGATCTCGCAGCACGCATTGCGGATATTGTTTTCACGGCCCAGCAGAGCCTGCCGGAAGCGCAAAGCTTTTATGCAAGCCTGAAGGAACGCGTGGTGAAGGCCGGTCGCGATGCCGACAGCGTCGCCGTGATGCCGGGCTTCATGCCAATCATCGGCGATAGCTTCGAGGATGCTGCGGAAAAGCTAAAAGAACTCAATCGCTGGACCGACATCAAAAGTGCCATGCCATTGCTCGAAGAGCGCATCGGCCACAGCCTTGCCGAATACGATCTCGATGGCCCCCTGCCGGATCTTCCAATTTCCGACCAGCTTCGCAGCCGTGCAGAACTCCTGCGCGATCTCGCACACCGCGAAAACCTTACCATTCGCGATCTGGCGCTGCGCGTCGCTGCCGGCCGTGGTCATCATATTGTGCTCGGCACGGCAGAGCAGATTGCCAACCGGATGCAGGAATGGTTTGAAGGCAAAGCTGCCGATGGCTTTAACGTGATGCCACCTTATTTTCCAGGCGGTCTTGAAGACTTCAACCAAAAGGTCGTACCGATCCTTCAGGATCGCGGACTGTTCCGCACCGAATATACGGGCTCGACATTACGGGATCACCTCAATATTGCTCGGCCAGACATAAGCTAGAACTTATAAGCATCCCCCAAACAAAGGCCGGAAAGCCTGCCCCACAGGTTTTCCGGTTGGCATGATTGATGGCACATCCAAACAGACTGAATTCCACTGCACTTGATTTAGTGCCCGAAACAGCCACGGCAGATGAACTCAAAGCGGCAATGCGCCAGCTTGCTGCTGGCATCAGCGTTGTAACCGTAGGCACGGGCGAGGCCAAAACAGGCGCAACGGTGACATCTGCAACGGCACTCTCCGTTGAGCCACCTACAATTATCGTCAATATCAATCTGGCTGCGTCTATCTGGCCTGTCATCAATACTGAGCGCCGCTTCTGCCTCAATGTTCTATCCGCTAAGCAACAAGCCGTTGCCGATCGTTTTGCGGGACGAAACGGCGAAAAGGGTGCGGCGCGCTATGAGGGGGCCGAATGGTATGCGCTTGAAACTGGTGCATTGGCACTCAAAGGCGCACTCGCTTCGATTGATTGCGAAGTGGAAGACGTGATTGAGCGGCATACCCATGCCATCATCATCGGTCGCGCGCTTAAAATCGTGACCGGGAACGGTGAGCCTCTTATCTATCATCACGGACGTTATCACGCCTTACCGCTCTGACATTTTTTGAACGCGCACCTTATCCAAACACCGCTGCGAACTTTTCAGGATGCGCTCCAGACACGCATTTTATCTAAAACAACGGTTGCCCTCCCCACACAAATTGCCTAGCTGTTAGACAAGTTGTATGAATGTGGGAGAGTTGGGACGTGATTGACTGGTTATCCAATAGCACGCCGGTTAACAGAAAAAGCGCTGCTGAAATTGTCTTTGAAGACATTCGCTCCGCAATAACAACCGGCCGTCTTGAGATTGGCACCCGCCTCCCCTCCGAAGCACGGTTAGCCGAAAAATATAGCGTCAGTCGCCCGATCGTTCGCGAAGCACTGCGTTCGCTGCAAACGCTGGGCCTCACTCAGACCCGCACCGGCAGTGGCACCTATGTGCTCAAATCTTCCCCCGGTCTTGAGCTTAGCTATGGTGGCTATTCTGCCAACGATCTTATTGAAGCGCGTCCTTTCATCGAAGTGCCAGCAGCAGGCTGGGCGGCCATCCGCCATACGCAGGAACAGATCGCCAAGCTCATGGATCTTTGCGAGCGCATGGACAAGCAAACCGATCTGCATAAATGGGTCCTGCTTGACACTGAGTTTCACAGCGTCATTGCTTTGGCGTCAGGCAACGCTGTTTTCGCAAATATTGTTACGGATGCCCGTGATGCACTCTCGCTCCAATCGGAGCTCGTCAACCTGATGGCTGGTCGCCGTACCGCATCCAATATCGAGCATCGCCAGATCGCAGAGGCCATCCAGTCCGGCTCCGAAGAACGGGCGCGTCTTGCCATGCAGAACCACCTCGGCCAAGTGAAACTCGCGGTAACGACGATTATATCGAAAGAAAAAGCGACGCCGGACATTTAATCCGGAGTGCTAATCAGGCTTGTTTTGGCATCCTGTAAGGGTGTCCAAAACCCAATATAAAATTTTGAATTTGTTGCACAATCATTCTTAAAATTAGCCATCGGCATTAAGCTTCTTTCGGCCCAGCCCCCCTGTATCACCTCAAAAAACGCCAATCGAGTCACCTTGACTGGGGAATTTCGATGTGCGTTAAGACTTTCATTGAATTTGTCTTACAGCTTTACAGAAAATCAAAAGCTATATGGTTTACCGCCAAGCATTTCATAAAAGCTATTTCTTTATTCAAAACCAGGCTCTCAGGGAGGAGCGATGACAACCGAATTTATCAAGGCCACGAAAGCCGAGCGAGAAGTCTTCAAAGAAGAGGACAGTGGCTATCACAAAGCACTGAAGCCGCGTCAAATCCAGATGATTGCTATTGGGGGAGCAATTGGTACGGGTCTGTTTCTGGGGGCAGGTGGACGGTTAGTGCAAGCTGGTCCATCGCTGGTAATCGTCTACGCCGTCTGTGGTTTTTTTGCGTTTCTGGTTCTGCGCGCCCTTGGCGAATTAATCATGCATCGCCCAAGCTCCGGCTCTTTTGTCTCCTATGCACGCGAGTTCTATGGAGAGAAGATGGCTTTTGCAGCCGGCTGGATGTATTGGCTCAACTGGGCGATGACATCAATCGCGGACGTGACCGCTGTCGCGCTCTATATGAACTTCTTCAAACATTATGTGCCGTGGCTTGAGGGTATCGACCAGTGGATGTTTGCCATGTCGGCGCTGATCCTTGTGCTGTCGATGAACCTGCTCTCGGTTAAGGTTTTCGGCGAACTGGAATTCTGGTTCAGCCTTGTCAAAGTGCTTTCACTGGTGATTTTCCTGATCGTCGGTATTTATTTCGTCGTCACCGGCACGCCGATTGATGGTCATCAGCCGGGCTTCCATCTTATCCGCGAGAGCGGAGGATTTTTTCCGAACGGCATATTACCCGCCCTTGTGATCATACAAGGCGTTGTTTTCGCCTATGCCTCGATTGAGCTGATCGGCACAACAGCTGGTGAAACCGAGGATCCGCGCAAGATCATGCCCGGTGCGATTAAAACTGTCGTTTTCCGCCTGCTGGTTTTCTATGTCGGTTCTGTCCTGCTTCTGACGATGCTTCTTCCTCATACCCTTTATTCGGGTGGAGAGAGCCCGTTCGTGACATTTTTCAGCAAAATCGGCGTTGAGGGTGCTGATGTTATTATGAATCTTGTCGTGCTGACCGCTGTTCTGTCATCACTGAATGCCGGTCTCTATTCGACCGGGCGTATTCTTCATTCCATGGCCGTTTCCGGTTCTGCGCCTGCATCGCTTGCCAAGATGAACAAGAATGGCGTGCCCTATGTAGGCATAGCTGTAACGGCCGTTGTGACTGCAATCGGCGTGGCACTGAACGCCTTTGTTCCTGCAGCAGCATTTGAAATTGCGCTCAATTTGGCCTCACTGGGTATCATCACTGCATGGGCTGTCATTATTCTCTGCCAGCTCAAGCTATGGTATCTCGCACGCAAGGGCGAAATTGCCCGTCCGCAATTTCGTATGTTCGGCGCGCCATATACCGGAATTCTCACCCTTTTCTTCCTGTTTGGCGTTCTGGTTCTTATGGCTTTCGATTACCCGATCGGCTCATATACTATAGGTTCGCTGATTATCATTGTACCCGCACTGGTTATTGGCTGGTATTGTCTGCGTGAACGAATCTATCGTCTGGCAGCGCAACGCGCAGCCGAGACAGGACATGCTGACAAGTGAGGGGCAGGAGTGAATAATACGCAATTCAAACCATTGGTGGCGATCATCGCCACTGGTGGAACTATTGCAAGTAAGCGCGGGGAAGACGGCGCAAGCACACCGACGCTGAGTGGCGACGATCTGCTGGCAACTCTGGGTGACGTGAATGCAGAGCTTCGTGCTATCGATCTGATGGCCAAGGATTCATCCAGCCTGACATTGTTCGATATGCAGACCATCAGCGATGCCGTTGAGGTACAACTCAATGATCCGGCAATTCATGGTATCGTTGTGCTTCACGGCACAGATTCCATGGAAGAAACGGCCCTCCTTGTTCATCTGCAAAGGCATCCTTCCAAGCGGGTTATTTTCACCGGCGCACAATTCACCGCAGATCATCCTGATGCTGACGGCCCAACGAATCTGACCGCAGCAATCGGTCTGGCTACCGATCCCGCCAATTCGGAGAAGGGCGTGCTGATTGCGTTTGGCGGTCGGATTGTTCCCGCTTGGGGCGCTTTTAAATATAGCAGCGATGATGCCGACGCTTTCAGATCTGTGCGCGAACTTAAAACACCAGACTCTATTCCCCTGCTTGCCCCTGTCAGTGGAATGCGCATCGACATTGTCGCTATTCATCCCGGTTGTGACGACGTTCATATTCAAGCCAGCATCAATGCTGGAGCGAATGGTATCGTGCTTGCAGCGCTTGGTTCAGGCAATGCAAATGTCCGTATCATCAATGCCATAGTACAATGCGCCCAGCTTAATATCCCGGTTGTGATTTCAAGCCGCGTTCCAACCGGTATTCTGGTGCCAGGATATGGCGGCGGCGGCGGCGGTTTTGATCTGGTTCAGGCCGGTGCGGTCTGTTCTCAGACATTGCGCCCCGGTCAGGCACGAATTCTACTGGCCAGCATGGTGGCGAATAGATGCCCGCAAGATGCAATTGTCAGAGCTTTCGACGATCTGAATTTCTAAAGCACCGCTAAATCATAAAATATTAGCCATAGTCTTGAATCGGACCATTCGATTTCTATCTAAACAATGTGGACCGGGCCCCTCTGGCGGTTTCCTGAAACCGTGATGTCGGACCACTTCGAGTAAGCTCGAGGTCAGCCCGGTCAAATCCTCGCCGACCTTGTTAATTAAATCAGAGGTCGGAAATGGAAATTTTCATTACACTCTTTATGGGAACACCGGTCTGGATGTGGCTGGTGTTCATTGGCATTGTTCTTGCACTTTTAGTGCTGGACCTGGGTGTCTTTAACAAAGAAGACCATGAGATCGAGATCGGCGAAAGCCTCAAGATGTCAGCGTTTTATATAACGCTTGGCCTAGCTTTCTCCGGCTTTGTCTGGTGGCAGATGACCAGCGAGGCGACAGCGCAATATCTCACGGCCTTTGTGGTCGAAAAGACCCTGGCACTCGATAATATCTTCGTCATTGCGCTCATTTTCAGCTTCTTTGCGATTCCGAGAAAGTATCAGCACCGCGTGCTGTTCTGGGGTATTCTCGGCGTTATTATTCTGCGCGGCATTATGATCGGCCTGGGTGCCACAATCGTCGCAAATTATCACTGGGTTCTTTATCTCTTTGCGGTCTTCCTGATCGTAACGGGTATCAAGATGCTTTTCTCAGGTGATGACGAAGAGCCTGATTTGAGTAAAAATCCAATCTTGCGCTTTGCTCGCAAACGTATGCGTGTGACAGATGAACTGCACGGCAATGCGTTTTTCGTACGCATTAAGGACAGCAAAACAGGCAAGATGGTGAGTTTTGCTACGCCGCTTTTCCTTGCGCTGGTCATGATCGAATTTGCCGATCTGATTTTCGCAGTGGATTCAGTGCCTGCAGTCTTCACGATAACGACTGATCCGTTCATCGTTTACACCTCCAATATCTTTGCAATCCTCGGCCTCAGAGCTCTGTTCTTTGCCTTGTCTGCAATTTTGCATCGTTTTGCCTATCTCAAATATGCACTGTCCATCCTGCTGATTTTCATCGGCTCCAAGATGTTCATTGCGGACTTAATGGGCTGGGAGAAATTCCCTCCCGCATGGTCGCTGGGTATTACCTTTGCAATTCTTGGTGCAGGTATTGTGGTTTCACTGGTCAAAACCAAGGACGAAGACAAAGCTGTTACGGATAATCACGCCTAAGCAGCGAAATATTCCAAGATTGAGGCGTCAGAGGAAGCTCTGGCGCCTTTCTCATTGCAGCTTTGCCGTTATCTCACGATGTTTGCCATGCAGAGCGCTGCTCATCAAAGCTTTTATAGAAAAGCCACCCTCGGCAGCTTTTTCCACGAGAATGCGTAGATAGCCGCTTATGGACCGAATATCGCCATATCGTTGCAACAGATAAGCAACAACAATGGCTGTGTTCTCTCTTCCTAAGATATTCAGAGCGAATTGATGAAGTCGGGTATCGATCCCGATAAATCCTCTGACCTTATCAGTCGTATCAATCAAATGATGCCATTGCGTGATTGGTTGGGCAGCATAAGACGCGATTTCGGGACATGCTCGCAAGACAAAATCAAGGGAAACAGCGGTTTTCTGTAATGGTTTTCCAATCAAAGAACACGTTTTGGTTTCCGGTTCTGCAAGGCTTCTATCAATATGATATTCTGGTTTTGATTCATAATAGTGCCGCTCATTTTGAGACTCTATGCCGCTCAATTCCTGAGAATTTTGATTGTTTTTCAATGCTTTGTCGATTGCAGCATAAATCTGTTCAAGTTTTTGGATTAAAATACGCAGTTCTTCTGCACTAGCACGGCGCGGAATTGTGTCTATGACAGTTCGGAAAACTGTACTGATGTCAGTCCATGTACCGTTGAGTTTCTGTTCAACGGCAAATTCAACTATTTTCGTTATATCGCGGCGCATCAGGGTTAGTTGCTCGCGCAATTCACGAAGCATGGTTTTATCGGCTTTGACCTGTTCTGCCGCTGCTTCAATTTCATCTTTGCGTGCAAGCAGTGGTGTAAGGCAAAACCCAAAGGCAAGTTTTACATCGCCGGCTTTGTTACGGCGCGCATATCGTTTGCCGTTTGGGCTATCCTGGCGCGTGACGAGACCCGCATCGACCAGCGCTGCGAGATGTCTGCGCAAAGTCGCATCGGCCATACCATGGGCACGTAGCGAGAGCTGTTTGTTGGAAGGAAACACAATGAGACTATTGGTTTCGCTCA
>Ga0308165_1003940_pt1 | contig 15281 bp, 14 predicted proteins | sample PhyWR2_FD_201032 | JGI IMG/M metagenome (GOLD analysis project Ga0308165, IMG submission 201032) | Phyllosphere microbial communities from UC Gill Tract Community Farm, Albany, California, United States - DLSLW.R2 | ecosystem: Host-associated > Plants > Phyllosphere > Unclassified | place: USA...
GATATAGAAGGCATTCAACTCTGCTTTCAAACCCTTTCTCTGGCCTCACAAATTGATAATGACTGCGCCAGATTACTGGCTCCCCATGGCTTGTCCGAGGGGCGTTTTGTGATGTTATTTTTACTCGATGCTGCCGGAGAAGGGCTGGCTCCCAATGAACTGGCGGAACGAGCAGGCGTAACCCGAGCAACCGTGACAGGACTCCTTGATGGTCTTGAACGTGAAGCGCTTATCGAACGTCAGGCAGCAAAGCAGGATCGCCGTGCCCTTCGCATCCAGTTAACCGATAAAGGCAGACAAACGGCAAAACAGGTTTTTGATAGCCACAGTGCCTGGATTGCCAGTCTGTTTGGCAATTTGTCCGTGACAGAACGTGAACAACTGGCGATACTGCTGAATAAGGTATCGACCCGTCTGAGCCACTCAGAAAAGGAGATGCCCCAATGAACCAGTCACTCCCACGTAAGGGCTTTAGTCGCACCGCTGATATTCCACCCGATATTCTGCAAGCCCTGTCACAAGGCATTATTCCCAGCGCCACGCTGACCGAAGGGCTGGCCCTCAATCAGGCTCAACTGTTACAGGCTGTTTTCCCCGAATTATCAGAACCCGCGCTAACCGCTGCAAACGCCGCTTGCCAGCTGGGTATTCTCAAACGTATGCAGGCAATAAGTACTCTGCTACTTAAGGAAACAGGGACAGAGGGTATTAACCGCTGCCAGGCACATGGCTCAGATACGGTACGTGGCTGGGCATGTTTTATGACCGGTGCACAGACAGGATTGACGCTTCAGGAAAGATTAGCCCGTATTCAGCCTCTGGCGGATGATAAACATTTTGGCGTCCGTGAATGGGCCTGGATGGCAGTACGCCCGCATCTGGTACCCGATTTGACGGAGACTATCGCTTATCTGACCGAATGGACAGACTCGCCGTCAGAAAGAGTACGGCGTTTCGCCTGTGAGGCCATTCGCCCGCGTGGTGTCTGGTGCAGTCATATTACTGAGCTTAAGCAGCACCCTGAACGCGCGCTGCCGATTCTTTCTCCCTTACGTGCCGACCCTTCTGTCTATGTCCAGGACTCTGTCGCTAACTGGCTCAACGATGCCGCCAAAGACCAGCCAGTCTGGGTAAGTGAGCTTTGTGAACAATGGCTTCTGGATAACCCCACTGATGCCACCCGGCGTATTTGTCAGCGCGCGTTGCGGAATGTGAAATAGAGAGAACAACGGCAACCTCAACACTCACCAGACAAGGATAAAACCGATGAATCCATTCGTTATTATTTCCGGCTGTTCCGGCGGAGGAAAAAGTTCTGTACTTGCAGAACTGGAACAACGCGGTTACACCGTCTTCGCGGAACCTGGACGGCGAATTATTCAGGAAGAGACTCTCTGCGGTGGCCGGGCGATGCCATGGATTGATATGACGTTGTTCTTACGTCGGGCGATTGCTATGTCACAGAACGACTACCTGAGCGCCCCGCGAGACAGTGAAAAATGGGTGTTTTTTGACCGTGGATTGATTGATGCTTCCGCCAGACTTGAAGCCTTAACCGGTGAGCCACAACTGGCAACCCTCAGGGAGCAGTATCGCTATTATTCAACCGTATTTCTGACGCCCCCCTGGCCTGAAATCTACGTCCGGGATCCTGAACGTCGTCATGATCTGGATGCGGCGAAAATTGAATTTGAGCGATTAGAGCGCACTTATCCTGCTCTGGATTACCAGATATCGCTGCTGCCGAAGACGGGAGTGAAAGAACGTGCTGACTTTGTACTGGAAACCCTGGCAGAGACCAGACAGTTGTAATTTAACGAGTAAGAACGAAAAAAAACCGGGCATATAGCCCGGCGCTGGAAGGTCTCAATATTCTGGGGAATCGGTGAGATGTGATGTGTCCAGCCAAGAGGTTAAATACTGCGCCACTGCCTGATCGGCACAATGACCGATAACAGGAAGATGAGGTAAATCCGTTTTAAGTTGTGGCATGGCATTGCCCATAACCAGACCCCGCCCCACCGAGGCAAGCATTTCCCGGTCATTCATGGCATCACCAAATGCCATACATTCCTGCATGTTGATATCAAGATGACTGCTGAGCATATCCAGAGCGGAACCTTTGTTCGCCCCCAGAGGCAGCACTTCAAGGCACTCGGCCGCCGAGAAGCAAAGCGTGGCGCTATCGCCCACTACCGCCGCCAGCTCAACAGATAAATCACACAGACTCTCATAAGTGCCACAGAACACGACTTTAGTGACTTCATTAAGCGGAATACTACGTAAGTCGGTATCCTGAGGTTTAAAACCACTAAAGACATGGGCTGCCAGTAATTCAGGCGTCACTTGCTCGGTAAACCAGCCCCGGTCATTAAAGACGTGCATGCTGGCTGAAGTATCCCATTCCCGGTGGATAACCCGCTCTGCGACCTCAGCAGGAAGATCGCTTCCGTGCATTAACGCCCCTTCACGGCTATGAATGCGGGTACCATTTCCGGTAATCAGATATGCATCCAGATTAAAAGCATCAAGCACATGCCGCATTTCAAGTACATGGCGTCCGGTAGCAAAGACCAGAGTCACCTGGCGCTCATCGCGCAGACGCTCCAGGGCGGTAAGGGTCTCATCACCAAGATGATGATTGGGCATCAAAAGTGTGCCATCCATATCAAATGCAGCCAGACGAACCATGTTTACTCCAGAGTGGGGAAGTGACATTGAAAAGTATCGCCTGGTATATACGGAACTAATAGTGAATACTTAGAAAAAAATGTTCCGGGTTTCTTATGCGCATTCTTAATAAGCTCAATCAGTTTCAGCGGCTGTGGCAACCCTCTGTCGGAGAACCGCAGCAAGTAACCGTTGCGGAATTAGCCGCGTGCTGCTTCTGCAGTGAACGTCATATACGTACTCTGCTAGGTCAGCTTAGCGATTTAGGCTGGTTACAATGGCAGGCACAGTCAGGCAGAGGTAAGCGCGGTCAGCTGATTTTTATGCGTACTCCAGAGGACGTACGTACGGAATTGATGGAGCAAGTACTGGATAAAGGTCTGCACCAGAATGCGCTGGATCTGGCGAAGATAGCCCCGGATCAGCTTCGTCATCTGCTTCAACCTTTTCTCGGTGGTCAGTGGCAAAATAACGTTCCAACGCTGAGGATCCCCTACTACAGACCGCTGGAACCGATTGTGCCGGGTTTTTTAGCCGGGCGCGCTGAACAGCATCTGAGCCGGCAGATATTTTCTGGTTTAACGCGTTTTACGCGTGAACATGCACTTCCACAGCCAGATTTAGCGCACCACTGGCACATTTCTGATGATGGTTTATGCTGGGATTTTTTTATTCATCCAACGCTTTACTGGCATAACGGTGAGCCACTGGATACCGCCCAATTACAGCAACAGCTGCAGCATCTGCTGCAACTTGTGGAGTTAAAACCGCTATTTTCCAGCGTCAAGGCCATTGAACTCCCTCATGCCGGATGTCTGCGTTTTGTGCTCTCACGGCCAGATTACTGGCTGGCACATCGCCTTGCCAGTTACTGTAGCCGTATTGCTCATCCCCTGCATTTGGATGTGGGATGCGGCCCTTTTCGAATTGTCAGTTTTAAAGATAACCTGGTGAGGCTGGAGAGCTTTGAATACTACCATTTACGCCACCCGCTGCTGCAAGCGGTAGAGCTCTGGATAACACCGCAACTGTTTAATGATTCCGCCAGGACTGGATGCCTGCACCCGGTACAAATTGCCATTGGCCAGCAAGAGCAACTGACGGACTTACGTCCGATAACCACTAAAATCAGTCTGGGCTTTTGCTATCTGAGCATTAAACAGCAGGGAAAACTGACGCTGCCACAAGCCAGAACGCTGATGCAAATGGTGCGTGAGCCTGAAATGGTCGCCACGTTACCACTTGATAGCAGCTTAATTACTCCGAACACCGGCATGCTGCCTGGCTGGCAGACGCCTGAGTGGGAGCAAGAAGAGACGGCTGAGCTCCCGAAAACGCTGACGCTCATTTATAACCTGCCAGTAGAACTGCACGCGATGGCTCAGCAGCTAAAGCAACATCTCGCCACGCGGGACTGCGAACTGAAAATCATCTTTCATGATGCGAAAAACTGGAGTGGCTGCCAGAGACTGCAAGAAGCGGATTTGATTATGGGCGACAGGCTGATTGGTGAGGAGCCGGAATATACCCTCGAACAATGGCTGCGGGTGGATAAACTGTGGCCTGCTTTATTTAATCCTGGTCAGTACGCAAACCTGCAAAACCGCCTCGATAAAATTCAGTCTTCAGTCAGTGAATTACAGAGAATAGACGAGCTGAAAGCCCTGTTTCATACCCTGATGGAAGATGCCGTGATCACCCCACTCTTTAACTATCGCTATCAGATAAGCGCCCCGCCAGGCGTACGTGGAGTGAAATTAAATACTTGGGGCTGGTTTGATTTTGCCGATGTCTGGCTACCGCCACCGGATAGTGTATGAAAAGCCATTTAGAGCCACGGACTGGGTCATACTTCATTGAGACTTTGATTGCAGCTCTTTGACCTTCAGCCAAAATTGCCCTGAACTCACTATTTTGCCTAACATACTGGCCAGAGCCTCTTGATCCCAGCAGTCAGTACGCTCACCTAAAAACTCAATTGTAAAAGGATAACCATCAGAATGTTGCTCCCAGCGTGCAACAGAGGCACTACATCCATCACTGAGTGTTATCTGCAGGGTTCCATTATCTTGGGTTATTTCAACCGACGACAAGGGCTCTAATCCTTTACTTACCCTATCGTATGTTTTTACAAAGTCTGCCAAAATCTTTGGTGTTATTGTTACACGCTTAATAGTAATAAGCCCTTGGGTCTCTCCATCTAACGCATCATTCAATGAGTTAAAAACTTTATTGATACTTTCACGGTTCTGCTCAACCTGGTTTGCTGACTCCATCCCTGTTTGAATAAGATTTTTAAACTGAAACATGTGCAACCTCTCTTTTACTGATACACCCAATAACAGGCATGTGGTCAAAACAGTGTTTGTTACTCATGATGGCTTCACGTAGTTTATCGTTCAAAACAACGCCAGTAGCAGATTCTTGTAGAAACCATGGCCCGGAATGAAGGAAATTGCCGGAGAAAATAATCTGGTCAAAAGTAGACCAATTGTTACGGTTGCCTGATTTACTGTAGCACGTGCCAAAATCATGTTCTTGCTCATCAACCTTAAATGGCATCCTGGCTACAAGGGTCTTCCAGTAAGGGTTATAGAGCCAAAAGTCAGGATTAGAAAGTACCAATGCACGATCATTGGTGGCACGAATATTTTTAAATATACTATGGGAGTATGGCTCATCGTTATAATCCCCCATCAATATAACCTGCTGATTATCATGAATAAGATCTTCTACAAAACGCCGTAGCCCCTTTGAACACTCATCTCTAAAATCATCTGCGATCTTAAGGAGCTGACTTGACCAATGTGAGACAAGGATATTAATAATTGAAGGTTGTTCTTCTATAACAATCAGATGTAACTGTTGAGCAATTTTTACAGATGATGTTCCTAATTTACCACTGTGGGCAAGGCCATGCTGAACAGCAACTTGAGTCGAGTCGTAAAAATAACCGATGTCAAATTCACTTCCGGTTGTGGTCTTATCTGGCATAAACTGTGCCGATAAATCTAATCCAAGCTCGCTCAAAGCCATTGAAATATATTCAAACGAGTCTTTGTTAACCTCGCACAGCGCCATAAACAAAACGTGTTCTTGTGTGAACAAATCTGCAATAACTTCAACAGCATCAGTCATATTTTTTAAGGATCGCATATCCTTTTGACCTGGTGGTGAAATAGCACAATTCCAGAATACAAAACGAAAATCCAAGTGATTCCCCCTTAAACTCATCATGACACGCTGCCTTCGTTTTCGGTCAGGCATTAAACTTCATGATATTTAAGCTTAAATACGCCTGATAATCTGTCAATAATCGATATGTTAAAGCAATGCAGTAACCATTCCGCGATCAACACCAGGCTGGCTTACCTGTTGCAGGAAAGTTACCATACCCACCTAACTCCGTGATTATCAGTAATGGGATTTCAATGAAACGTACCGTAGTCGTATTCAGTGGAGGGCAGGACTCAACCACCTGTCTAATTCAGGCCTTGAAACAGTATGACGAGGTGCACTGCGTGACCTTTGATTATGGCCAGCGACATCGGGCAGAAATTGAAGTGGCACAAAAACTAGCTCTGCAACTTGGTGCCTGTGCGCATAAAGTGCTGGACGCCACTATGCTGAACTCACTGGCAGTCAGCAGCCTGACCCGCGACAATATTCCTGTTCCGAACTACCAGCCTGATGAACAAGGTATTCCCAATACCTTTGTCCCGGGACGCAATATTCTGTTTCTGACGCTGGCGGCTATTTATGCCTGGCAAGTCGAAGCTGAATCAGTCATTACCGGCGTATGTGAAACGGATTTTTCTGGCTATCCGGACTGTCGGGATGAATTTGTCAAAGCCCTTAATCAAGCCGTCAATTTAGGTCTGGCACGAAATATCCGTTTCGAGACGCCGTTAATGTGGCTGGATAAAGCGGAGACCTGGGCACTGGCTGACTACTGGCAACAGTTGGATTTGATTCGTTATGAAACCCTGACCTGCTATAACGGCGTTCAGGGAGAAGGTTGTGGTGAATGTGCCGCCTGCCATCTGCGGGCAAACGGCCTTAATCACTATTTATCAAACAGGGCCGCCGTCATGGCCTCCATGAAAGAAAAAACAGGCTTACGTTAATCGCTAAAATGCCAGGTAAATACCTCACCTGGCACATCAGCTTGTCAGTTCTTCCAGTCGGGTACTGAGTTCCCCCTCAATCGGCAAGACCTGTTTGGTATTTAAATCGATACAGACAAAAGTGATTAAAGCGTCAGCAACGATTCTTCCACCAGGCTCCAGAGCAACACTCTGCTGAAGTACGCCACTTTTCCTGTTCAGTTGCTGTAGCTGGCTGGTGATACACAATACGTCACCCAATACCGCAGCGCTGCGGTAATTAATATTGATATTCACCACGATGAAGGCAATATTCTTTTCGGTCATCCAATGAAAAAAAGCGGTGTTTTCCAGCCCTTCCCAACGAGCCTCTTCCAGAAATTCCAGATAACGCGCATTGTTAACATGCTGATAGACATCTAAATGATAACCCCTGACCTTAATAATCGTCTTCATCATACCGTTACCTTACTATTATGGTTACCTCATCAGACGGATAAGGCCACACCCTGAAACTGGTATGACCTGATGGTTAACCTAGCAAATTTTTCCGGTCAGATAGAAATAAAATCTATCAACTTCACCATTTTATGCGACTACGGTTACGTTCTAGTAAAGAAGCACCGATACCCGGTACGTCCTGTAGTTGCTCAAGACTTTTAAAGGGACCAAACTCCTGTCGATGCTGCACAATCGCTTTCGCCTTTTTGATGCCAACACCATTCATCGCTTCCGCTAATTCTTCAGCAGAAGCCGTATTAATATCGACAGCATGAGCTCCTGTGGCGACAGGTTTGTCGGCAGCAGGTTTGGCCACTTTTTCTGTCTGAACAGAAGAGTCCTGGCCAGGTTCATGTGCAGCGTGGGCGGTAAAGGCACTGATCAAGCTTGCCAGAATAAACGTAGAAAGAATTTTTTTGATACGGGTGTTCATGCTGTTCCTCCTTGTATGTAGACAGCTGAGCCACCCTACAAGCTCCCTTCCTATGGAACAAACCTCACTCTTTAAATGTGGAAAAGGCCGCGAAAGCGGCCTTTTATTCTTGCATCACGTTACAGTAACGTGCGGTGAATCATGGAGATTAATTACTGTTGTTCCAGCGATTCACCCATTTTAATTTTCGCTTGCTGACGCAGGCTGGACATTAAGGCCTCAAACGCTATCTGGGCGTTATTCTGAGTGATCCCCTGTTCCATCGCCTTTTTCTGTTCTTCTGGTACGGTTCCCGCTTTAACTTCATCCAGGGCCAGTAATACCACATTGCCATTACTGTCATTGGCTACGCCGTAGCTTGGTTTATCAGCCGCAGGCAACGCCAGAGCAAAAGCCGCCTGACTAATCGGACCTTGAGTACCACGGCTCAGCGTTTGCGGCTCACCAAAGCTCAGGTTAGCGGCTTTCATCGCTGCATCACCGTTACCTTTTTTCAGCTCTGCCAGCAGTTTATCAGCATCCTGCTTCGCAATACGCTCAGCTTTTTGCAGTTTAACTTGCTCAGTAACCTGCTTGGTAACTTCTTCCAGTGGTTTGATACTCTGTGGATTATGTGCAGAGACACGCAGAACAAATGCACGGTCACCATCAACAGTAATAATATCTGAGTTACTGCCTGGCGCACCGCTCTGACCGACTAATCCGCCGTTAAAAATAGCATCGGCAACCGGCTTAAAGTTCAGCGCTTCTGGCAGGTTATCGCGACCAAACCAGTCGGTTTCAACAGCCTTAACGCCAGCGGCTTTTTCAGCACTACCCAGGGACTCATTATCATTACTTGCTGCATCACTGACCTGCTGTTGCAGAGCATAATAAGCATCCAGCGCTTTTTCTTGCTCGACTTTGGCAATAATATCATTGCGGACTTCTGACAGCGGTTTGACTTGTGCTGGCTGAATATCATCAAGACGTGCGACCAGGAAACCGACAGAAGACTTAATCACGCCAGATAATTGACCTTTTTCGCGAAGACCGGCATTTTTCAGCTCATCAGGTGTAGTGGATGATTCCAGCCACCCCATATCACCTCCATTACGGGCAGAGATAATATCTGACGATTTTTCTTTTGCCAGGGTTGCGAAATCAGCACCTTTTTTCAGCTCATCCAGAATAGCTTGCGCCTCTGCTTCTGTTTTCGTCTGGATGATGCTGTAACGGTCGCGCTGAGGCTGAGTAAAGGACTCAATGTGCTGATCGTAATAAGACTGAATATCTGCATCACTGGCAGTTTCTTTAAATGTCGCCGCATCCAGCAGGATGTAGCTGACTTTAAATTGCTCAGGCGCAACATAGTCATTTTTATTACGTGCGTAGAATTCGCTAACTTCTTGCTCAGTGACCTCTTGCTTGGCAGCTAAGGCCTCAACATTAATGATGGCTTCACGAACAACACGTTGTTGCGAGATCAGAGCTATCAGCTCATCCATTTCACCTGTCAGTACGAAATCAGTTCCGACAATGGCATTCACCAGTTGCTCGGTTATCAGTTGATTACGCAGTGCCTGGGCATATTGTTCCGGGGTCAGCCCCATATTACGAATAATCGAGGTGTAACGAGCGTTATCGAACTTACCGTCACTCTGGAAAGCGGGTTGTTTAAAAATAGCCTGTTTGATCTGCTCGTCACTGATACTCAGTCCCAGAGTTTTTGCATACTGATCAAGCAGAGCCTCATCAATCATCTGGTTCAGTACCTGACTGCGCAGCGCTTGCATATAACCATCATTGGCAGCCAGCTCAGAGAAACGATCTCCCATCTGCTGTTGCTGACGATTACGCTCATTGGCGACCGCATTTTCAAACTGACCACGACCAATTTCCTGACCGTTAACTTCTGCGGCATAGTTATTGTTACCGCTCACGTAGCCACCGACACCGGTCAGTACGAATGACACGATAATCAATCCTAAAATTATCTTGAGCGCGAGGTGGTTGGCCGCCGCACGTAAATTCTCCATCATGGTGTAACAACACTCCGCTGTAATAAGATGAGTAAGCTTGCGCAGGCGCTAAACTGGCATCAATGTCGACGAGATTTGCCATGATGCTGCGCGCAAAAACCTATTGTGACAAGAAACGCGCTTCAAATCATCAATCGCGAGTAAAAATCGACTCAGACAAACAAAAAAGGCACATCATTTGATGTGCCCGAGCAATACCAAAGATATTTTTCCCACTTATATCCGTCATCCTTCCAGCTGACCCAAGTAACGCGTCACTAACCGGATGATTAAAGATATATAAGACGGATAACTTAGTTAACCGCGTCTTTCAGCATTTTACCCGCACGGAAGCTCGGGACTTTTGCTGCTGCGATGGTTATTTCTTTACCTGTTTGCGGATTACGACCGGTACGAGCAGCACGTTCTTTCACAGCAAAGGTTCCAAAACCAACCAATGCAACGTCTTCACCCGCTTGAAGTGACTCAGTCACAGCAGCAATCACAGCATCTAAAGCACGTCCTGCTGCAGCTTTAGAAATATCAGCACCTGCAGCAATTTGATCGACCAGTTGAGATTTATTCACTTTAATCTTCCCCTATTTCTCATGTATATCGCACAGTCCTTGTAAAGTGCGACCGCTTTGCAGTTTATAGCATCCATGCCATTCCCTTACAACAAGGTAAGGTAAGGCAGCTATCTAACTTAGCGGCACAAAAAAAAGCTGGCAAGTGACAATCGACTTACCAGCTCCTATTTTATTGACTATTTTTGCTGCAAGTCACTATTTCTCAGTAACAACCTGCATTCCGTACGGAGAATTCTGTAAAGCAAGGGTCAGAACCTCTTCGATACGTTTCACCGGATGGATCTCCAGGTCGGCAATAACATTAGCCGGAATCTCTTCCAGGTCACGTTTATTATCGTCAGGGATCAGGACGGTTTTAATGCCTCCACGGTGAGCAGCTAACAACTTCTCTTTCAGCCCACCAATCGGCAGAACCTGACCACGTAAGGTTATCTCACCCGTCATAGCCACATCAGCACGGACCGGATTACCTGTCAGACAAGAAACCAGCGCCGTACACATCGCAATACCCGCACTTGGACCATCTTTCGGCGTCGCGCCTTCTGGAACGTGAACGTGAATATCACGTTTCTCGTAGAAATCGCTGTTAATACCCAGCTTTTCTGCACGAGCACGAACCACAGTCAGCGCTGCCTGGATGGATTCCTGCATCACTTCACCCAGAGAACCGGTGTAAGTGAGCTTGCCTTTACCAGGTACACAAGCGGTTTCGATAGTCAGTAAGTCACCACCGACTTCCGTCCAGGCCAGACCAGTAACCTGACCAACACGGTTTTCACTGTCAGCACGACCGTAATCAAAGCGCTGCACCCCAAGGTAATCCTTCAGGTTATCGCCGTTGATTTCAATGTGCTTGAGCGTGCTATCAAGCAGGAGTTGTTTGACTGCTTTACGGCACAATTTAGAAATTTCACGCTCAAGGCTACGCACACCGGCTTCACGCGTGTAATAACGAATGATGCCAATCAACGCACTGTCTTCTACTTTCAGCTCGCCTTTTTTCAAGGCATTGCGTTCTATCTGTTTCGACAGTAAGTGCTGTTTAGCAATATTCAGTTTTTCATCTTCGGTATATCCCGACAGGCGAATGACTTCCATACGATCGAGCAGCGGTGCTGGAATATTCATGGAGTTAGATGTTGCAACAAACATCACATCACTCAAGTCATAATCCACTTCAAGGTAGTGATCGTTAAATGCCACGTTCTGTTCTGGATCAAGCACTTCTAACAGCGCTGATGCCGGATCGCCACGCATATCTGACGACATTTTATCGATCTCATCCAACAGGAAAAGTGGGTTACGTACACCAACTTTTGCCATTTTCTGGATCAGTTTGCCCGGCATAGAACCAATATAGGTCCGGCGGTGGCCACGGATTTCCGCTTCGTCACGCACCCCACCTAAAGCCATACGGACATACTTACGTCCTGTCGCTTTCGCAATGGACTGACCCAGTGAGGTTTTACCCACCCCTGGAGGCCCAACCAGACACAGGATAGGCCCTTTGAGTTTGCTGACACGCGTCTGAACCGCGAGGTATTCCAGAATGCGGTCTTTAACACGCTCCAGACCATAGTGGTCAGTATCCAGCACTTCCTGCGCCTGACGGAGGTCTTTTTTAACCTTACTACGCGCGTTCCATGGAACCTGTACCATCCAGTCAATGTAGCCACGGACCACGGTTGCTTCCGCAGACATTGGCGACATCATTTTAAGTTTTTGCAGCTCTGCTTCGGCTTTATCACGCGCTTCTTTGGGCATTTTAGCCGCATCGATTTTACGTTTTAGTGCTTCGTTCTCATCCGGAGCATCATCCATTTCGCCGAGTTCTTTCTGAATCGCTTTCATTTGCTCATTCAGATAGTACTCACGCTGACTTTTTTCCATCTGCTTTTTGACACGATTACGGATCCGTTTTTCAACCTGTAACAGGTCGATTTCAGACTCCATCATCGCCATCAAATATTCCAGACGCTCGTTGATATCTGACATTTCCAGCACTGACTGTTTGTCAGAAAGTTTCAACGGCATATGTGCTGCGATGGTATCAGCCAGACGTTCGGGATCGTCGATACTGTTCAGCGACGTCAGAACCTCAGGCGGAATTTTTTTGTTCAGTTTGATATAGCCTTCAAACTGATTAATGGCAGTACGCACCAGAACTTCCTGCTCGCGCTCTTCAATAGCGGGCGAGATCAGATATTCAGCCTGAGCTGAAAAGTGTTCGCCATTATCAGACAGGGCTGTAATGCGCGCGCGCTGCAAACCTTCAACTAATACTTTTACCGTACCATCAGGTAATTTAAGCATTTGTAGAATAGAGGCAACGGTTCCCACTGAGAACAGGTCGTTAACGCCAGGCTCATCGGTCGAAGCCTCTTTCTGCGCCACCAGCATGATTTTTTTATCATGGTCCATTGCTGATTCCAGGCAGCGAATGGATTTTTCACGCCCGACAAACAGTGGGATAACCATATGCGGATAAACCACCACATCGCGCAACGGCAAGACGGGGATTTCAATGCGTTCAGAACGCTCAGGATTCATAGAGCTCTCTCTTAGTTTAATTTCCGCCAGGTAATGAGGTGGTAATGTGCATAATGCGTTCCACCAATTAAGTAAATCAATATATGGGGATGATTCTTGCACATTCAACGGCAGGTATTAAGGAAAAATAAGTGGGAGATGAAATCTCCCACTTATTGTTAAATGACTGGCGAATTTATGAATTACTCACCGGAAGCTTGTTGTGCTTCTGGCTTGCTGTAAATCAGCAAGGGTTTCGACTGTCCGGATATAACCGATTCGTCAACAACCACTTTTTCGACATCATCCATAGAAGGAAGGTCATACATCGTATCCAGCAGTGCGCCTTCAACAATCGAGCGTAAACCACGCGCACCGGTTTTACGGATCATGGCTTTTTTAGCGATAGCATCCAGAGCATCATCACGGAACTCAAGATCAACGCCTTCAAGATTAAACAATGCCTGATACTGTTTAGTCAGTGCATTCTTCGGCTCTTTAAGGATCTGGATTAACGCTTCTTCACTTAATTCACTCAGCGTTGCCACAACAGGCAAACGACCGATGAACTCAGGGATCAATCCAAATTTAATCAAGTCTTCCGGCTCAACTTGCCCCAGTAACTGGCCTTCGCTAGCTTTTTCTGATTTCGCTTTCACTGTCGCACCAAAACCAATACCTGAACCGGTTTCAATACGATTAGAAATCACTTTATCAAGACCTGCAAAAGCACCGCCACAGATGAAGAGGATCTTAGAGGTATCGACCTGCAAGAATTCCTGCTGTGGATGCTTTCTGCCACCTTGCGGAGGTACGGCAGCAACCGTTCCTTCGATAAGTTTCAGCAGCGCTTGCTGCACGCCTTCACCAGAAACATCGCGAGTAATAGAAGGGTTATCTGATTTACGAGAAATTTTGTCAATTTCATCAATATAGACAATCCCACGCTGTGCTTTCTGCACATCGTAATCACATTTCTGCAACAGTTTCTGGATAATATTCTCTACGTCTTCACCAACGTAACCTGCTTCGGTCAGCGTCGTTGCATCGGCCATCGTGAAAGGAACATCCAGCAGGCGCGCCAGGGTTTCTGCCAGTAATGTTTTACCGCTTCCCGTTGGGCCAATGAGCAGGATGTTACTTTTACCCAGTTCAATACCCTGCGCATTGTCGCCATTGCGCAGACGTTTGTAGTGGTTATAAACCGCAACAGCCAGAACTTTTTTAGCCTGTTCCTGACCAATCACGTAGTCGTCAAGATGATGACGAATCTCATGTGGCGTCGGTAAAGAGCTGCGTTCACGATGTGGTGCGATTTCTTTAATTTCTTCGCGGATGATGTCGTTACATAAATCGACACATTCATCGCAGATATACACTGACGGCCCGGCAATTAACTTGCGCACTTCGTGCTGGCTTTTGCCGCAAAAAGAGCAGTACAGCAGTTTGCCTGAACTGTCCTTGCGTTTCTCTGTCATCAGTAAAACCTCTTATCTATTTCTTTGTGCTATCACCGATAACACAAGTGCCATTCCAGGGCCCAGCTAATGGTGGGGCTTAAAGGCGAGCTGCTATCAGCAAGATTCGCAGCTCACTATTTGTAGCATTAAATACGTTCAGTAAGAATCGAGTCAACCAAACCGTACTCTACCGCCTCGCTGGCAGAGAGGAAACGATCGCGCTCGGTATCTTTCTCGATTTTTTCGATAGGCTGACCGGTATGTTCAGCCATCAGTTCATTCATGCGCGCTTTAATTTTCAGAATTTCACGAGCATGAATTTCAATATCTGTCGCCTGCCCCTGGTAACCACCCAGTGGCTGGTGAATCATGACACGTGAATTTGGCAGACAAAAACGCTTACCTTTAGCACCAGCAGTCAGCAGGAAAGCGCCCATAGAAGCGGCTTGTCCCATACAAATAGTGCTGACATCCGGTTTAATAAATTTCATGGTGTCATAAATAGACATCCCGGCAGTAATTACACCACCCGGTGAGTTAATGTACAGATAAATATCTTTTTCCGGATTTTCAGCTTCCAGAAAGAGCATTTGCGCCACAATCAGGTTAGCCATGTGATCTTCGACCTGTCCGGTCAGGAAAATGACACGTTCCTTAAGCAGACGGGAATAAATATCGTATGAACGCTCACCACGGGATGTTTGCTCAACAACCATCGGCACCAGAGCCATGTGGGGTGCTAACTGATTTTTTTCGCCACTGTATGACATTACCGTCTCCTGGTGTAATTAAGCTAACTGTACTGATTCTACTCGAGCCACAAGATATTGACTAGAAATCCTGCGCCACGTTCGGACGGAGTCAGTCAGGGAATGATTAATAAAAGTTGATCTTAGTTATGGGGATTCTTCTGCCCTGTTTCAAGCATAACAATCTTTTGTCGATACGCTAACCTGATAATCGGTTTTATCTTTCATTCATGGTAAAAAAAA
>Ga0308165_1003941_pt1 | contig 15280 bp, 11 predicted proteins | sample PhyWR2_FD_201032 | JGI IMG/M metagenome (GOLD analysis project Ga0308165, IMG submission 201032) | Phyllosphere microbial communities from UC Gill Tract Community Farm, Albany, California, United States - DLSLW.R2 | ecosystem: Host-associated > Plants > Phyllosphere > Unclassified | place: USA...
CAGGCGGCGGCGAAGGTGGTCGCAAGGTGCGTATCAATGGTAATGCAGCATCGGGTGACGAGCTTCTCGATTATGCGCGTGTGTTGTGGGCGGTGCCGTCAATGGATGGGCTGTTTACCGGCGGCGCATCGGACAGACGGCGCTTTCTTGACCGCATGGTGCTGGCCATTGATACAGGTCACGGCAAACGTGTGCTTGATTACGAGAAAGCAATGCGCTCGCGCAATCGTCTGTTGAGTGACGGTAGCCACGACAATCAGTGGCTTGATGCAATTGAAAGCCAGATGGCTGAGCTTGGCATCGCTATTGCAGCAGCACGCGCGGAAGCGATGCGGCTGATTGCTGCGATGATTGAGCGACTGCCTAGCGATGGCCCATTTCCGAAAGCTGATTGCTTTCTGGAAGGCTCGCTTGAACAGCGCATCGGTCTTGAAGCAGCCCTTGATCTGGAAGAAGACTTCCGCCGTCTGTTACGCGATGGCCGTCCGCGTGATCGCGCTTCAGGGCGCACGCTTGAAGGTCCGCATCGCACGGATCTGATTGTGCAGCACCGGCCAAAATCCATGCCCGCTGCCCTTTGTTCCACCGGCGAGCAGAAAGCACTGCTGATCGGGCTTATTCTGGCTCATGCAAGGCTGGCGGGCGAGCTTTCCGGCATGGCACCGATTCTTCTGCTTGATGAAATCGCAGCTCATCTCGATACGGGACGCCGTGCGGCTCTGTTCGGCATTCTTGATGATCTAGGCGGGCAGGCCTTTATGACCGGCACTGACCGTTCGCTGTTTGAAGCGCTGGAAGGCGACGCGCAGTTTTTTAATGTTGCAGCGGGCGAACTGACGAAAATCTGAAAATAGTCGCTGACAGCGCCTGAGAGCAGGCTTATGTTCAAGCATCATGAATGCATCATCAAAGCCTTTCTCATCCGAAGAATTAGAGCGCTATGCACGCCACATCGTGTTGCCGGAAATCGGCGGGCCGGGCCAGCAGAAGCTGAAAGCCGCTCGTGTGCTGATTGTTGGCGCAGGTGGGCTTGGCGCGCCGGTGCTGCAATATCTGGCAGCCGCGGGTGTCGGAACAATTGGCCTCGTCGATGACGACACAGTTTCGCTGTCTAACCTGCAAAGACAGGTGATCCACGATACAGACAGTGTGGGGCAGAGCAAGGTTGAGAGCGCCAAAGCGTCTATCGCCCGCATCAACCCGCATGTAAGCGTCGAAACGCACTCCTTGCGGCTTAATGGCGAAAATGCGCGGGTTTTAATCAGCCAGTATGATGTTGTTGTTGATGGTTCGGATAATTTCGCCACCCGCTATACGCTGGCGGATGCAAGCGCGCTTGCCGAGCGTCCGCTGGTGTCAGGCGCTATGGGCCGCTTTGATGGCACGGTGACGGTTCTTATGCCTTACGCAAAAGGCGCTGACGGCACACAAAATCCGTCCTATCGTGATCTATTTCCCGATATGCCGCCAGTGGGTTCCGTTCCAACATGTGCAGAGGCTGGAGTGCTTGGTGTTTTGCCGGGCGTGATTGGCAGCTTGCAGGCCATGGAAGTGATCAAGCTGATAGCTGGCATTGGTGAACCGCTTGTGGGCCGCTTGTTGCTCTACAATGCATTGAATGTGCGTTTTGAAACCATTCGCTACAAGGCACGCAAACCCAAATGACTTGTGTTCGCATCGCTCCGATTGGTGCAGATTTTGAGCACTGGAACGAGCTTCTCAAGCTTATTCAGGATAGTTTTGCTTATATGGATGGCGTGATTGACCCGCCATCGTCCGCACATTTGTTGACGGTTGAAAACTTGCAGACCAAAGCCCAGGACGAACTGGGTTTTGCAGCCTTTCTTGACGACAAACTGGCTGGCTGTGTGTTTATCAAAGAAAAAGAGGATTACTTCTATCTTGGCAAGCTTGCAGTCGTGCCAGCCTTCGAGGGACAAGGCATTGGTCGTAGCTTGTTGGAAGAGGCGGAGCAGCAAGCTGTTGCGCATGGCAAGCCAGAACTAGAGCTGCAAACGCGGATAGAACTCACGCGTAATCATGCTGTTTTTGAAAAGCTTGGCTTTCGCAAAATTGCCGAGACGTCTCATCCGGGTTTTGACCGCACAACGTCGATAACCATGCGAAAGCAGATCATGTAGGGCATGGATATGAAAACGCCGACCTGATTTCGCAGGCCAACGTCTTAAGTTATCGTCGGTTAGGCTTGTGCAGTTGCTTCATGCTTGAGGATAGCTGGCGCTACAGCTTCTTCCGCGGTGCAAGTTTCCCATTTGTCCACAACTGCGGTTGCAACAGAGTTGCCAATGACATTGGTTGCTGATCGCCCCATGTCGAGCAAATGATCAACACCAAGTACAATCGCAATCCAGGCTTCAGGCAAGCCGAAATAGGTCAATGTGGCCATGATGACGACCAATGAGGCTCGAGGAACTCCGGCAATCCCTTTTGATGTGACCATCAACAGCGCCAACATGAATATCTGTTGGTGCCAACTCAATTCGACACCGTGCGCTTGCAGGATAAACATTGTCCCAAAGGTGCAATAGATCATCGAGCCATCCAGATTAAAAGAATAGCCGAGTGGCAGAACGAAGCTCACGATCCGCCGCCGGATACCAATCTTTGGAAGTACATCAAGGAGACGTGAATAAGCAGCTTCTGAACTCGCGGTAGAGAAGGCGAGTAAAACGGGTGCTTTGATTTCCGAAAACAGCGTGACAGATTTTTTGCCCAGCACGACGGTGGCGGCCAGAAATAGCAAAAGCCAAAGGGTTGCCATCGCACCATAGAAGCCGAAAACAAACTTTGCATAGGTGGCGAGCAGTTCCGGCCCCTGAATGGCGATTGATGATGCAAGCGCTGCAAAGATCGACAACGGTGCCAGCTTCATAACGAATTCTGTAACTCTCAGAATAATCGCTGCCACTTGCTCAACGAGGTGCAACACGGCTGGTGTCTTATCATCCAGCGTTGAAACCGCAGTGCCTACGAAGAGTGAGAAGACGACAATCTGCAAAATCTCATTGCGCGCCATTGCGTCATAGAAGGATGTCGGCACAAGATGTGTGATGAATTCTTGCAACGAGAAAGCATTGGTTGATGCAATCGGCAGATGGCCGTCCGTGCTGATGGCGGCAAGTTGTAAACCACTGCCCGGTTGTAGAAGCTGAACAATGAGTAGCCCTACTAGCAGAGAAACGAACGAGGCCCCGATAAACCAGATCATGGTTTTCATGCCAATCCGCCCAACAGAAGCAGCGTCTTCCATATGCGCTATGCCAGCTACAAGTGTTGAAAACACGAGCGGTGCGATAATCATCTTAATGAGTCGGAGGAATATCTCTGTAATCAAATTCAGCTGTGACGCGATAGAGCTTGCTTGATCGGCGCTGAAAAAATGATTTATTCCCCATCCGGTTAAAACGCCAAGTGCAATCGCACTGATGACGAGTTTACTCGTATTATTTTTCAAATATACTCTCCGAATATTATATATAAAGATATCGATAAATTTGATAATTGATTTTATGAATAATATTATTTCAATGATTTACCAAATTACGTTCGGACTAAATTTAAATATTCCTTTTAATTTTCGCCGGATGGTTTTGCATATATTTAAACATAACGTCACGTTCCTATTCATTGGGTGCAATGAATAGGTCTTTTTATAATTAAATGGTGATTTAATATGCAAACCGATCTGCATGAGCAGATCGGTTCGCCTCATCAGGGCTTAATATTGCGTGGCGCGATCGACCACGTTTTCGAGTGTTCCGTCGCGTTCAAAGGCTTCAATCTGACGAATAATCTGCGGAACAATCGCATTCGCAGACGAGCTTGCGGCTGCATGCGGAGTGATCGTCACTTTGGGATGCGTCCAGAGCGGGCTTTCAGAAGGCAAAGGTTCTTGATTAAACACATCAAGCGTCACCGCAGATAGCAATCCACGATCAAGTGCCGCCAGAATGTCGGCTTCGTTCTGCAAGCCTCCACGACCCGCATTAATCAGCACAGGCGCGCCGAGCGGCCCATCGCTCTTCAATTGTGCGAACATAGTCATGGACAGGATGCCCTTGGTGTCTGGCGTCAAAGGCAACAGGCAGACGAAAATATCGGCGGTCTTGAGAAAACGCCCAAAACCTTCTTTGCCGCTGAAAGTCTGCACACCATCGATTTCCTGCGGGCGGCGGCTCCAGCCTGTAACGTTGAAACCCAGCACTTTGAGCTTTTCGGCTGCATCGCGGCCAAGTACACCAAGCCCCATGATACCAACAGTGACTTCATGTGCTGCCGGCTGGCGCGGATCCTCGTGCCAGACGTGGTTCTTCTGTTGCTTGCGATAGCTTGCGCCGAGACGATGATGATCAAGCACCTGCCAGACGACATATTCGGTCATGCGCATGGTAAGATCATCGGAAATGACACGCACCAAGGGCACATCCGGGATATGCGGATCATGGAACACATGATCAACGCCAGCGCCCAGCGAAAAGATAACTTTCAGGTTTGGCAGATTGGCCAGCGAGCCAGGATTCTGCTTCCACACAAGCGCATATTCGATACTGGGATCATTCTCCGCACGCTCTGTCACGACATTGCGTTCAGGCGCACGTGCCTTGAAGCTATTGGTCCAGGTTGCCGGGTCCCAATTGGTTATTGCGAGAAGAATGTTGCCATCATTATTGCTCGTCATTGCTTAACTCCTCCCGGTGTGGCCTCCATGTGGAAAGCCGCTGCCATCAACGCTTTGGTGTAGTCAGTTTTTGGATTGGCAAAGACTTCCTTTGACGTTCCATATTCGACTGCTTTGCCATTGCGCATAACCAGCACATCATTGGCCAGTGCCCGCACCACTTTCAAGTCGTGGCTTATGAAAAGATAAGCCAGATCGTGCTTCTTCTGCAATGCACGCAGCAGATCGACAACCTGCGCCTGAACGCTCATATCAAGCGCCGAGGTTGGCTCATCCAGCATCACGAATTTAGGGTTAAGCACCATGGCGCGTGCAATCGCGATGCGCTGGCGCTGACCACCGGAAAACTCATGCGGATAGCGGAAACGGGTTTCAGGATCGAGGTTCACTTCCTTGAGTGCAGAAACAACCCGCTCGTCGCGCGCATCGGCAGAAAGCTTCGGTTCATGCACCAGAAGCCCTTCCGCAATGATATCAGCGATGGTCATGCGTGGGCTGAGTGATCCGAACGGGTCCTGAAACACGATCTGCATTTCATGACGCAGCGGCCGCATATCCTTGAAGCTGAATTGCGCAATATCGCGGCCATCAAAGCGGATTTCACCTTTCGATGAAATCATGCGCGAAAGTGCGAGACCAAGCGTGGTTTTGCCAGATCCCGATTCACCCACCACGCCAAGTGTCTGGCCGGCACGCAGTTGTACGTCGATGCCGTCCACGGCCTTCACATGATCGACTGTCTTGCGCAGAAAGCCTTTCTTGATTGGAAACCAGACGCGAACGTCTTTGCCTTCCATCACCGTTTTGGCAGTGAGGTCGGCTACGGGCGGCTCCCCCTTTGGCTCTGCTGCGAGCAGATGCTTCGTATATTCGTGTTGCGGATTATCGAAAATTTCTTTCGTCGGTCCCGTTTCGACAATCTTTCCCTTGCTCATCACGCAGACCCGGTCGGCGATCTTGCGCACAATGCCAAGATCATGGGTGATGAAGAGCATCGACATGCCTTGCGAGGCTTTGAGTTCTGCAAGAAGCTCCAAAATCTGTGCTTGGACAGTCACATCAAGCGCTGTTGTCGGCTCGTCAGCGATCAGCAGTTTTGGCTTGTTGGCTAATGCCATGGCGATCATCACACGCTGACGCTGTCCACCTGAAAGCTGATGCGGGAAAGATGCGAGGCGATTTTCTGGCTCACGGATGCCTACTTCTTCCAGCAGTTCCAGCGTGCGCTTGCGCGCTGCCTGATCACCCATGCCCTGATGCATTTTCAGGATTTCAGCTATTTGCTGTTCCACCGTATGCAATGGATTGAGCGATGTCATCGGCTCCTGAAAGATCATCGTCACGTCATTGCCGCGCACGCGCCGCAACTCTGGCTCGGATGCTTTCATGAGATCCTTGCCATCGAAAAGAACTTCACCGGAAGGATGGCTCGCAGCCGGATAGGGCAGAAGCTTAAGGATCGAAAGTGCTGAGACGGACTTTCCTGAACCTGACTCGCCCACCAGGGCTACGGTCTCTCCTTCGGCGATATCAAAAGAAATACGATCAACGGAAATCCGTTCCTCACCATTTTGGCGGAACGCAACGGAGAGATCGCGGACGGATAGCAATGGCTTGTTGTTCATTGATCCGCTCATAGAAAGGCCTTTCGCGGATCGAATGCATCGCGCGTTGCTTCACCGATGAAAATCAGCAGTGACAGCATCAGAGAAATGACGACAAAACCGGTTATGCCAAGCCACGGCGCCTGAAGATTATTCTTGCCCTGTGCTAGCAATTCGCCCAGCGAAGCGGAACCTGGCGGCAGACCAAAGCCTAAGAAATCGAGCGCGGTTAGCGTTGTGATCGAACCATTGAGAATGAACGGCAGGAAGGTCAGCGTTGCCACCATGGCATTCGGCAACAAATGCCGCCACATGATGGTGCCGTTTTTCACGCCAAGCGCGCGGGCCGCATTCACATATTCAAAGTTTCGGGCGCGCAGGAACTCAGCGCGCACGACGCCAACGAAAGCGACCCAAGAAAACAGCAGCATAATGCCGAGCAAGACCCAGAATCCAGGCGGTAATATCGCAGCTATAATCAGCAGCAGATAAAGCACTGGGATTGAAGACCAGATTTCGATCACGCGCTGGAAGATCAGATCGACCCAACCGCCGAAATAGCCCTGCACAGCACCAGCCGTTACGCCGATCACGGCGGAGAAGAAAGTAAGGATCAGGCCAAACAGCACGGAAATGCGGAAGCCATAAAGCGCACGCGCAAACACATCGCGCGCCTGATCGTCTGTGCCGAGCCAGTTGAAGTTACCGACAATACAATTTGGATCATTCACACCGAGTGGATAGCGTTGGCAGCGCTGTTCTTCCGTGTAAAGCCAGAACGGCTTGGATGGCGCAGCTTCTGGAATGTCATTATTGACGGTGTTGTAGGAATAGCGAACCGGTGGCCAGATCGCCCAGCCGTTGCTGTTGATTTCGTCCTGAATAACAGGATCGCGATAATCCGTGACAGCATAAAAGCCGCCGAATTTCTCTTCCGGGTAATCGACGAAAACCGGGGTCAATAGCTCGCCCTTATAGGAAACGAGGATAGGCTTGTCATTGGCGATGAACTCGGAGCAAAGCGCTGCCACGAGCAGAAAAAGGAAAATCCACAGCGACCAGTAACCACGCCTATTGGCTTTGAAATTCTGCCAGCGTCGTTTGTTGAGCGGCGATAGAAACGGGCGCTTTACGGGCTTGGCGGCCGGGTTGAGAGGGGCGTCTGTCATCACACGTCCCTCCGGTCAAAGTCGATGCGCGGATCAATCCACGTGTACATCAGATCAGACAACAGGCCGACCAGAAGGCCGATCAGTGAGAAAATAAACAGGCTGGCAAACACCACTGGATAATCACGATTGATAATCGACTGATAACCGAGAAGCCCCAGACCATCGAGCGAGAAGATGGTTTCGATCAGCAGTGAGCCGGTGAAAAAAGCCGAGATGAAAGCGCCCGGAAAACCAGCAATCACGATCAGCATCGCATTGCGAAACACGTGGCGATAAAGCACCTGATGTTCCGTAAGTCCTTTGGCGCGTGCGGTCGTCACATATTGTTTGCGGATTTCTTCCAGAAATGAATTCTTGGTCAAAAGCGTTGTGGTCGCAAAGGCTGAAAGCACGAGCGCTGTCACCGGCAGAACCATGTGCCAGAGATAATCACCGATCTTTCCCCAAACTGACATCTGAGCAAAATCAGGCGAGGTGAGGCCACGCAAAGGAAACCAGTCGAAGAATGAACCACCCGCAAACAGCACAATCAGCAGGATCGCAAACAGGAAGCTTGGAATAGCATAACCGACGATGATGATCGCGCTGGTCCATGTATCAAAGCGGGTGCCTTCTTTGATCGCCTTGCGAATACCAAGCGGTATCGAGATCAGATAGGACAGGAACGTGAGCCAGAGGCCGAGCGAGATCGAGACCGGCATCTTTTCTTTGATGAGGTCGATGACGCTAATATCGCGGAAATAGCTGCGACCAAAATCGAAGCTCATGTAGCTCCAGAGCATATGTCCGAAACGTTCAAGCGGCGGCTTATCGAAGCCGAATTGCTTTTCAAGGTCGGCAATGAATTGTGGATCGAGACCCTGCGCGCCGCGATATTTGGAATTGACCGAGCCGCTATCGATGGCGGTTTGTCCGGCATCAGCGCCGCCGCCGGAAATACGATCAAGAGCGTCGCCACCCTGACCGGAAAGCTGCGCAATCACACGTTCGACAGGTCCACCGGGCGCAAACTGAACCACAGCAAAAGATATGGCCATAATGCCGAGGATCGTTGGGATCATTAAAAGCAGGCGGCGTAAAATATATGCGCCCATCAGCTCTCAATGCTCCGCATGTTCAGATTGCTCTCTCGGCTTGCCAATAGTTTCGCCTTTTTACTTTTTAAAATCACGGTTTAGTCCACCAGAGCGTCTCAACCGGAAAGCCATAATTGGGCTTCGGCTCCTTAAAGCCAAAACGATCCCAATAGGCAACTAGGTGATTCGCTGCGGTCCAATTTGGAATCCACTCCAGCCGGATACGCAAGTAGCGATCTAGCACCCGGATTGTTGCAATGAGCTCGTCGCGTGTGGAAACCTTGCCAACATCGTCGATTAGTGCGTCGATTATCGGGTCGGAAGTTCCCGGGAGATTGTAGCTGCCCGGTGTTTTGGCTGATTGCGAACCGAACATGCCCGCGAGCGATTCTTTTGTTGGCGTCGCACCAAACTGCATTGCCATGCCCACGAGATCAAAATCGAAATCCTGCATTCGCGCCTGATATTGGCTGGGGTCGACCAGTCGCAGACTGGCATCAATGCCGATTGCCCGCATCTTCTGCACAAACGGATTATAGATGCGCGAGAAGCTTTCCGAATTGCTGAGAATTTCCAGCGAGAATTTTTCACCGCTCTGGCTGTGAAACTGGCCGTTCTTGCGCTCAAAGCCCGCCGCATGCATCAGCTCAATAGCGCGTGAAAACTGCTTGCGGTCACGACCGGAACCGTCCGAGACAGGCATGAGCGATACATCGCCAAACGCCGCTTCCGGAATTTTTCCACGATAGCGCTCCAGCACCTTCATTTCGTCTGGTGTTGGCAAGCCCACGGCCTGAAAGTCGGAGCCATTGAAGTTGGATTGCGAGCGTTCATATGTGGAATAGAACAGGTTCGCATTTGTCCATTCAAAGTCGAAACAGAGATTGATTGCTTCGCGTACCCGCGGATCACGAAAGCGCTCGCGGCGCTGGTTCAGCGCCCATGCCTGCATTAAAGGGCGCTTTTCTCGCGGGAAGGTGCGTTTGATAATCTTCTTTTGCTCGATAGCCGGGAAGTCGTAAGCGGTCGCCCAGTTTTTAGCGACGCTTTCCTGCCGGAAGTCGATACTGCCTTTCTTGAAAGCTTCAAATTCTGGCTGGCGATCACGATAAAACTCGATTCTCAGGCGATCAAAATTATTGGAGCCGCGCTGCACCGGCAAATCTTTGGCCCAATAGTCTTCAACGCGTTCATATTCGATTGACTGGCCTGCAACCACTTTGCCGACGCGATAAGCGCCCGATCCGAGGATGACGTCCATGTTGGCCGTATCTAAATCGCGATCTTTGAACCAGTCTTTCGACAAGATCGGTAGCGTCACGGCATCAAGAATAGCGCTGGCGCCACGATCAGCAGCAAAGTGCATCTTGACTTCGCGGCTCCCAATTTCCTTTACAGTCTCAAGCGCTGCAAGCGTTTGCCTTATATGCGGGTGGCCCTTTTCTTTCAGCGTCGTGTAAGTGAATACGACGTCTTTCGCTTCAATCGGTGAACCGTCATGAAAACGCGCTTCCTTGCGCAGTTTAAAGAGGCATGTTTGCCGATCTTTGGAAAGCGTGACGCTTTCTGCAATCAACCCATAGACCGCATCCGGCTCATCAAGCGCTGATGCCATAAGGCCGTCAAAGGTCAACTCCATACGTGGCGGCGCGTCACCCTTGAAAGTCAGCGTATTCAGTGTGTTGAATGTCGCCGTATTCTGGTTCCAGTACCATGTATTGGGTGCGAGCGTGAACGTACCGCCCTTCGGCGCTTCCGGGTTCACATAATCGAAATGCGTGAACTCGGGCGGGTATTTCAGTTCGCCAAAGGCCGACAATCCGTGCAAGGGCTTATCAACGGCAAGCTTTGCAAAAGCTTTTTCCGGCAAGCAGGCAGCGATGGCTGCACTGCCTGTAAGCCCGAGAAAATGGCGGCGATCCATGCGAAGAGTGGTCATTCTATCGATACTCTACTGGGTGCCAGTCTTGATCTTTGATTCCTTTGCAGGATCTACCCACCACGAAAACGGGTCAATTCCCATATAATCGGGTTGCTTATCGGGCATACCAAACTTGTTCCAATAGGCTACATTGATGTGGTCAGAATACCATTGCGGAATGACATAGTAGTTCCACAACAGCGCACGATCGAGCGCGTGGCTTGCCGCTACCAGTTCGTCACGATCTTTCGCATAGATAATACGATCAATCAGCTTGTCGATGGCTGGATTCTTGATACCCGCATAGTTACGGCTCCCTTTGAAGTCTGCTGCTTTCGAGCCCCACATATCGCGCTGCTCGTTGCCCGGAGAGGCAGTTTGTGCGGTAACAGACGATATGACGTCATAGTCAAAATCATTGAGGCGGGCCTGATACTGGGCGGCATCGACGGTGCGAATTCGTGCATCAATACCGATCTTTTTCAGGTTTTGGATATAGAGATTGTGGACACGCTCAAACGTTGGGCCGTCATCTAAAAACTCAATCGTGAACTGCTTGCCATTGGCGTCAACCAGCTTGTTGTTCTGTAATTTCCAGCCTGCTTCACCGAAGAGTTGCAGTGCCTTACGAAGATTATCGCGTGTTGCCTGCGGCGTGTCATAAACGGGTGCTTTGAATTCTTCGGTCAGGGCTGCCGCGGGCAGCGCATCTTTTACCGTTTCAAGAATGGCTTTTTCTTCAGCTGTCGGCGGCCCATCGAGCTGCAATTCATTGCCAGAGAAATAGCTGTTGATGCGGGTATATTGGTTGAAGAATAGCAGTCGGTTCATGGTTTCAAAATCGAAAGCATATGTCAGCGCTTCACGCACTTTCGGATCCTTGAACTTGTCTTTGCGGGTGTTAAGGAAATAGCCCTGCATCCGCCCGACAGCATTATATGGGAAGGATTTTTTCACCACATCGCCGCGCTGTACTGCCGGAAAATTATATTGCTCCGCCCAGCGTTGCGCCCGATTTTCATTGCGATAATCGTATTGGCCACCTTTTTTGAAGGCTTCCCACGTTGCGTCTTCGCTTAAATAATACTCGTAACGCACTTCATCGAAATTATTGCGGCCAATGCTATCGGGCAAATCCTTGCCCCAATAGTCGGCAACGCGCTCCCATACGACTGAACTTCCCGGCACGGCGCTCTTAATCTTATAAGCGCCTGAACCCAGCGGAATTTCCAGTGTCGGACGGCTGATGTCGCGTTGTCTTCCCTGTGCATCTTTGCCTTCCCACCAGTGCTTCGGAAGCACGGCAAGCTGCCCTAAGATTTGCGGAAGCTCACGATTGCCCTTTTCTGAGAAGGTGAACTTCACTTCATGGTCGCCGGTCTTTTCGGCTTTTTCGACGTCGCCATAATATTTATTATACATCGGCGATTGCTTTTTCAGCACATCGAATGACCAGATGACGTCGTCAACAGTGATCGGCTGTCCGTCATGCCATTTCGCATTCGGGTTGAGCTTGAACTTCACCCATGAATAATCATCAGGATACTGCAAGGCTTCGGCGATCAGTGGATATTGTGTTGAGCCCTGATCAAGCGAGTCGCTCATCAGTGTGTCGTAAAGCATCCCGCCGCCGAATGGGGCGAGGCCAGCTGCTGGCACACCTTGAATGACGTAAGGATTGAAGCTGTTGAATGTGCCAACCGCGACTTGATTGAGTGCGCCACCTTTCGGCGCATCAGGATTTACGTGGTCATAATGCTTGAAACCAGCCGGATATTTGGGTTTGCCAATGAGGCTGGAAGAGGTGTGCCATTGTGGTTCGCCGTCCGCTGCATAACCAAAGGTTACCGTGCCCGCCAACATGGTGACTGCGAAAGCGCCCGCCCAAAAACCCTTCATCCAGCATCTCCGTTCCTGCTTCGGATATAATGGCATCAAGTTTTATGGTTTTTTGCGGAGGAAGAAAGGCAGCTATTCAATAAATATCTGGTCTCACTGAATTTTCTTTCAATTTTTCGCTCTTTTGGCGCTTCCGCAGGCCGTAACTAATATCGTTGCTTTCGCTCCGCCGGTGCGTTTCGCGCTTTAAAGCTGATTGTTCCGTTAAGTTGCCTTGTTTTTCAGAAGTCGTCCGCTTTATTGCAAGTAATAACTAATATGACCAAGGCGTATAAAGGCTCGGCGAATGGTGCAAAACGAAACTTCAGCCACTTCAACTCAGGTTGAACCATTAAAAATACAAGACATCAAAGTCATCGATAACGTTAAACTGAAAAAGGCTATTACCGCTGCAGCGCTTGGCAACGCGATGGAATGGTTTGATTTCGGTGTTTATGGCTTTGTGGCCTATGCCTTGGGGCAGGTGTTCTTTCCCAATGCGGCACCCGGCATTCAGACCATCGCCGCATTGGCAACATTTTCGGTGCCATTTCTTGTCCGCCCACTTGGCGGACTATTTTTCGGAGTGATGGGTGATCGCTTCGGACGTCAAAAAGTCTTGTCGCTAACGATCATCATCATGGCCGCCAGCACATTCTGTATCGGCCTTATTCCGTCCTATGCAACGATTGGCATCTGGGCACCAGTCTTGCTGCTTGTGTGCAAGCTCGTTCAGGGCTTCTCCGTTGGTGGCGAATATACGGGTGCTGCCATTTTCGTGGCGGAATATGCACCAGATCGCAGACGCGGCTTCCTTGGCAGCTGGCTCGACTTTGGGTCGATCGCTGGCTTTGTAATGGGCGCTGGACTTGTTGTGTTTCTAAGCACAATGATGGGCGAGGCTTCATTTTTGGATTGGGGATGGCGTCTGCCGTTCTATCTGGCTGCACCACTTGGGCTGATCGGTCTTTATCTTCGCCATGCGGCGGAAGAAACTCCAGCCTTCACCCAGCAGCTTGAGCGTATGGAGAAGGAAGACAAAGACGCGATTGAAGATCGACCACGCATATCCTTCAAAGAGATTGTTCGCAACTATTGGAAGTCATTGTCAGTATGCATCGGCATGGTGCTTGTAACCAACATCACCTATTACATGCTGTTGACTTATATGCCGACTTACCTGTCGCAGAGCCTCGGATACTCCGAGGACCATGGCGTTCTTATCATTATCGTTGTGATGATAGGAATGCTGTTTGTGCAGCCAGTTGTTGGCTTCTTTAGCGACCGATTTGGCCGTCGACCATTTTTGCTCATTGGTAGTCTGGGTCTGTTGTTTCTGTCCTTGCCCGCGTTTCATCTCGTTACGAGCGGTAACACGCCAGAGATTTTTGCAGGCTTGCTCGTCTTAGCGGTGTTCCTGAATTGCTTGACGGGCGTTATGGCATCAACCTTGCCTGCGTTGTTCCCCGCAAGGATACGCTACAGCGCATTGGCGAGTGCGTTTAATATCTCGATCATTATAGCTGGCCTGACGCCGACACTGGCTGCCTGGCTGGTAGAAGCAACCGACAGCCTTTATGTGCCAGCCTATTATCTGATGATTGCTTCGGTTGTTGGTCTGATAACGGCGTTCTTTCTGCCTGAAACAGCCAATAAGCCGCTTCGTGGCGATACGCCGAGTGCGTCGAACAAGTCTGAAGCAAAGCTGCTGCTTCAAGAGGCCTATGATCATATCGAAGAGCGCGTTGAAGATATCGATGAAAAGATCGCATCTCTCGAAGGTGATATAGAAGCGCTGAGAATACGCAGACAATCGCTGGTGGATCGTCATCCGAAGCTAAACTGATGCGCAAAACAAAAAATGCCGGGCGATGCCCGGCATTTTTTTATCTCGTAACTGTTGAGTTTAGTTAGCCGGTGCCGGTTGAGCAGGTGCTGGATCCGCAGGCTTTTCCGCCTCACCAGCAGCTGGTGCTGCTTCGCCTTCAGGCTTTGCTTCGCCACCTGCAGCAGGCGCTGCGTCAGCAGTTGGAAGCGGTGCAGGATTGTCAGCAAGGGTGCGCAGGAACGCAATCAGATCAGCGCGCTCATTGTCTTTTTTATCGCCAGCAAAGCCCATCGCCGTGCCTTTGATATAGCCTTTTGGCGAGGTGAGGAACTTGTTGAGATGTTCATAATCCCATTTGTTTCCTTCTGCACCGAAAGCTTTCATGGCAGCGGAATAGCCAAAGCCATCAACTGATGCGGCTGGGCGGTCCACTACATCCCAAAGATGCGGACCAACCTTGTTGGCTCCACCTTTTTCGGATGTGTGACAGGCAGCACAACGCTTGAAAACTGTCTCGCCGCGCGCAGGATCAGCGGATTGCATCAGAACAGCAATCGACACTTCTTCCTTGGCTGGAGCTGCTTCACCGCCTGTTGAAGCCTCTGCTGCTTCAATTATGAAACCTGGTTTTTCAGGTGCAGGTGCATGAAACAACGTATCGGACAGAATGCCGGTTGTCATGACAACAAAAACTGCGGCTAGAAAAGCCATGATAAACTTGTTCGTCCGGGTTGAATTCATCGCCGGTCAGCGCTCCCTCTACTCAACGCCTCCAAAGGCCGGCATGCAAAACCTATGTGTAAGTCTGGCAAGTCTCTCCCCGGCATTGGGCGGAAACTAGGTCTTTTACCGGGGGGGTGCAACACTTATAAGGTCTGCTACCCCCGTGACTTTTTGACACTTTTGCTGCAATGGGTGGGTAGATAAATGTCAAAAGAAGGCGCAAGAAGACCTTTACGGCTAAACCACACATGACGAGACGATCATGCTTCAGACTTTGAAAACACTGACACTCATTCCGGCGCGCATGGCCTCAGTTCGCCTGCCAAACAAGCCTCTTGCGGATATTTGCGGCAAGCCGATGATCGTGCATGTGGCAGAC
>Ga0308165_1003942_pt1 | contig 15278 bp, 12 predicted proteins | sample PhyWR2_FD_201032 | JGI IMG/M metagenome (GOLD analysis project Ga0308165, IMG submission 201032) | Phyllosphere microbial communities from UC Gill Tract Community Farm, Albany, California, United States - DLSLW.R2 | ecosystem: Host-associated > Plants > Phyllosphere > Unclassified | place: USA...
TAACGTTTTAATTGGTGTACAGTCAAAAACACCAGATAACCTTGAAATGTATGATGGCCAAACTTGGTTTGGTTCTCCGCCATTATTATTACCTGCGCGTGAAGCTGCCGAAAAATATCCTGACCATTTAACCTTTAAACCAAGTTTCAAGCGCCGTTTCATGCGTGGTTTTATTGAAGGCCTTCGTGTTGTATTGCCAGCCGCACTCGCAATTGGCGTGGGTTATATGATCGTACTTGAAATTATTGATGTTATTAATAAATACAACATCCCAACTGGTTTATTGGCTTTAACGCTTGCTGGTTTACTCTATGGTGTCGGCTGCTTTGTTATTGTTGCATTGATGAAGTGGACTTTAATTGGTCGTTATCAACCGCGTTCAGCGCCAATGTGGACCATGTTTGTATGGTTAAGCGAAGGGATTACCAGCTTATATGAATCGGTTGCGATTCCAAACTTCTTAAATTATTTAAGAGGAACGCCAATGTTGCCATTCTTCTTGCGTATTTTAGGTGTTCGGATTGGTAAAGATGTCTATATGGATACGGCTGATATCACAGAATTTGACTGCGTAACTATTGGTGACCGTGCAGAGTTTAATAGCTTCTCAGGACCGCAAACACACTTGTTTGAAGATCGTATTATGAAAATTGGACAGGTCAATATTGGAAATGATGTAGTGGTAAATTCACGTAGTATTATTTTATATAATGCTAATGTAAGCCATCATGCAGTGTTAGGGCCTTTAACATTGGTGATGAAAGGTGAAAATATTCCTGCTAAATCTGCGTGGATTGGTTCGCCAGCCGTGCCTTGGGTCCATAAATAACTAATATTTAGTTTAATTATCTCATTTAAAAAAGCCTTTGTGAAAACAGGGGCTTTTTTATGCAAGCGTATAAATTAGCGTCATAGTTAGCTTAAATTTTGCTAACAACTCCTGAAAATTTCATATAAATCAAATAAGTATATATTTTAATCAAAATTGTTGTATTTATATAATATATTTTTTATTTTCAATGCCTTACCAATAGCATGTCTATATATCAGAATTGAACAAGTTATTTGTAGAATATTCACTTATTGATATATGATGATCCAATATTTAGAAACTGATTCAAAACATAATTCTATTGTTCAGCGAGCAAGATCAAGGAAGAAATTAGGCTGAATTCAGGCTTCTAAACCCTTATATATCTGGAGTTATTTCCAGCCAAATATTGCATTTCTACCCAATGGTTGGGAATGTCTCACTCTTTTGTAGAGTAGGCGTTTCCTATTTTAGGATGTATCTATGAAAAAATTATTTAGTGTCTTGTTCAGCGCATCTGTACTCACACTGACTGCATGTAATAAACAACCTGCACAAACTGAAAATACAGCACCAGCTAAAGACAAAACTGAGTCAGTACGCACCATTAAACTTGTTTCAACAGGTTCAGATACTGACGTATGGAAATACGTTGCAACGCTTCCTGAAACTGCTCAAGCGGGCATTAAACTCGAAGTGACCAACCTGACCGACTACGTTGTGTTAAATACATCTGTAGCAAGTGGCGAACAAGACGTAAATGCGTTCCAGTCATTTAACTATTTGGCAGCTTATAACGCTTCAAACACTGCTAAAGTTGCTGCTGTTGCAACAACTTACTTGGAACCAATGGGTCTTTATGCAAATACAGTTAAAACTGTTGATGAGTTCCCACAAGGCGCTACAATCGCGATTCCAAATGATACTGCTAATGAAGCTCGTGCATTAACATTGTTACAGTCTGCTAAACTGATTAAACTCAAACCAGACTTTGACCCTATAAAAGGGACGACCAATGATATCGCTGAAAACCCTAAAAATTTGAAGTTAAAACCAATTCAAATGACAACAGCAGTTCGTGTTAAAAACGATGTTGATGCAATTGTATTGGGTAATACTTTGGCACTTGAAGGCGGCTTAAACGTACTGAAAGATTCTATCTTCCGTGAGCCTGTTGACCAGTCTACAAAGCTTTATGTGAACTTATTGGGTGTAGCTGAAGCCAATAAAAATGACCCGATCTATACGAAATTAGGTGAACTTTACCACTTACCTAAAGTACAAAAGTTTGTGAGCGAAAAATTTGCGGGTACAAAAGTTGAAGTCAACAAACCTGTTTCTGAGTTTACAGACATCAAATAAGTGATTTTTTAATTTAAAATTATTTTAAAGCTAAGCCTCGGTAATCGGGGCTTAGCTTTTTATTTAAAGTGTTATTTATCATGTTAAATAAAAAAGAGTAGGATATAGAATATGAGCAAATAATTGATTAATCTATTTATTTGTTAAAAAAAATATATAATTATATTAGTAATTAACTTTTTAAAGTGTAATTTTAATGACAGATATAGAACAATATTTCAAAAACTCTAAAGATTTATCAAAATCTGAATTAATAGCAGCAAGAATTACTGCTAAAGAACTCATGGAAATTTATTTTGATTATTTAAAATCTGTAAAGGAGTTAGAAGCTGAAGGAACTTATTTAAGTAACAGATTACAATTTTGTGATGATATAAACTCTGTGCGATGGAGAACTAAAGATCCTATTCATTTACTTACGAAAATTGTAAGAAAAAGAAAAGAAGCCATTGAAAAAGGTTCTACTACTTCAGAGTATTTATTCATAGATGTAAATAATTACAAGCAAGTAATTACTGATTTAGTGGGTTTAAGAGCTATCTATCTATTTAAATTTCAATGGAGATTAGTGGATAGTTATATTTGCAATAATTTTAAGGTAAGTTCCCAAGAAGAAATTACAATTTATCATGCTCCCGAAGATGATTTAACTTTTTACTATCAAAATGGTTTTGAGAAAAAAATAGGTGACAATAGTTTTAAATATATTCAATTGAAAAAAGATTCTAAATATCGTTCAACACATTATATCGTTGAAGCTAATTTTCCCCATAATTTTAAAATAGAAATTCAAATTAGATCTATCCTTGATGAAGCATGGGGAGAAATAGATCATTATATTAGATATCCAGATCATCAGGATGATGAAGATCTTAAAAGAAAAATGACAATATTAAATGGTGCTATTAACGGTTGTGAAGAGTTAGCAACCAATTATATTGAATATTTTCAGAATAAAAATCGTGAAGTGGCTGAGGATGTCTTTTTAGAGGAGGATCTATCGAGTAAGAGACTGCAAGAAGATCCAGAATTTGTTGGAGAAAAGCATCTTAATGAAGATCAAGAGTTTGTAGAAGAGGCTTTATCTACTAATAATCATCAAGAAGATCATGAGCTTAGTGGGGAAAAATTATTAAATGAGAATCCACAAGAAGGTGAGGAGCTACCAAAAGGTACAAATATAGATGAATCATATTTAAGTTTTGAAAAGGCATTAAATAATCTTGCATTGCGAAGTGATGTAACTCGTATAACTACAGCTGCTTATCCTTCTATTTCTGAGCAATTACGAAAGATAATGGAAGAGCAGAACACAGGTATTATTTCAAGTATTAGTAAGATGGCTGAAGGTTCTTCTATTTCTGAGCAATTACGAAAGATAATGGAAGAGCAGAACACAGGTATTATTTCAAGTATTAGTAAGATGGCTGAAGGTTCTTCTATTTCTGAGCAATTACGAAAGAAAATGGAAGAAAAGAACACAGGTATTATTTCAAGTATTAGTAAGATGGCTGAAGGTTCTTCTATTTCTGAGCAATTACGAAAGAAAATGGAGGAACAGAACACAGGTATTATTTCAAGTATTAGTAAGATGGCTGAAGGTTCTTCTATTTCTGAGCAATTACGAAAGAAAATGGAGGAACAGAACACAGGTATTATTTCAAGTATTAGTAAGATGGCTGAAGGTTCTTCTATTTCTGAGCAATTACGAAAGAAAATGGAGGAACAGAACACAGGTATTATTTCAAGTATTACTAAGACTGGATCCCCATCTATTTCTGAAAAGTTAGGCAAGCAATCTCAAGAAGAAGCTGAAGCAGATGAAGAAACAAAGAGTGTTTCACAACAAAAGAAATAGACTAGTTTAATTTTCTAAAATAAACATATACTTAAAAAAACAGCCTTTCTAGGCTGTTTCCTTTCTTTATAAACCCTCATTTAACAATAACTCACTCTTTATTTACCCTTACTTTTTAATGATCTATTTTAAAACAAATGTCATTTTGTGTGCTTGACTGCAAAAGGGCGGAGCACTATCCTTTGCCTGCTGGCCTACATTGCCAGTCGGTTGTCGCAGACCGTACTCAAGTGCATTGAAAAAATTCGTTTTTTTGATGTAGACCCGTTCGTCTCCCTTTTGTTGCGGTAGGACGGAAGGGGGACACCTTCGGGTGTGCTGGGTCTTGAGCCAGTCTGCGAACCCCCTTTCGTTCTGCCACCATAATTCTATAAATGTCTGGTAGAACTCCCAATAAAAAGGAGTTGGCTTTGCACATTCTTAATTTCTTGGCAGCCTTTGCCAAAAGCTATAACGACACAACGTAAATTATATTTAGCAGCTTGATGACCTTTAAGGTTCTCAGGCTTTAAGTCATTACGGCTCAAAAAAATTGCATCAACAATAAAACTTGAGATGTGCCAAGCACAGTCATTACGGCTTTGCTGTGCCTTTTTTCTCCCAGAAAGGGCACAGGCTTTTTTTATCTCATTTATATACAACAATAATTTATTTTAAAACGGTAAAACTATGCCACATTCAGATCTTCCATTTCGTGCTTTAAGCGTACTTCATACCTCCCGATTTCTTTTTAATAAATATGGCTTTCACAAAGTCGGGGTGGACCGCATTATTGAATCTTCGAAAACTCCCAAAGCGACTTTTTATAATTACTTTCACTCAAAAGAAAGGCTCATTGAAATGAGCTTAACCTTTCAAAAAGATGGACTTAAACATGAGATGCTTTCAATTATTTACGTTCAAAAAGAGTTAACGCTGCTTGAAAAGCTTCGTAAAATTTACTTTTTACATGCCGATTTAGACGGACTCTATCATTTGCCTTTTAAAGCTATTTTTGAGATTTCAAAAACACATCCAAAGGCGTATCAGGTGGTGGTTGAATATCGAAACTGGTTTATTAATGAAATTTATAATTTACTTTTAATAGCTAATTCAAATGCTTCAAAACAAGATGCACACATGTTTTTGTTTGTGATTGATGGGGCAATGGTTCAACTTTTAGACCCAAATAAGGCGGGGGAAAGAGAAAAATTACTAGATTATTTTCTAATTTCTTGGGGGGAAGTGAGGTGAAAAGTGTAAGGATAATAAAAGATGAAATATAAATAAGCTATTTTTTTAAACCAACTTTTGATGTCGAGCTGAATTGCTAAGCTCCCTGCAATGCAGGAATATTCGCTAAATATTGAGAGTTGGTTGATTTTTTAATTTTTAATTATTACCAATTATAAAAAATCATGGCTTAAATAATGTGACTAAAGTTGTGTTATGGATTATTTTTGTGGATTGTTTGGGTAGATAGTTTCATAGTTATTACATAGATTACTTTTTGTTCAATTACTCTTACATATAGCAATGTTATATCCATCATACTTTCTTAAAAATCTGACTAACAGACAAGGTCAGAATAAGAAGGAGAAATAATAATGCCCCAATTTTTAATCATTGCGGAGAAAGTCTATAAAAAGTTTGAGGATGCAAAATTGTTCTCTGACGATATTATCGAGCAGTTGAATAATCTAGTAAGTATTATCCGACAAGAGCTAAAAGGAACACCTTACAAACTTAAGTATAATTTTATTAACTTTGAAGAGTGTCTCAACAAGCCTTTAAGTGAATGTATGATTAAGCTGGATATCAGTTTAATGCCTTCTTATAAGAATAAGTGCGAATATATTATGTGGTTGGCAAGCTTTATTGAAAGAATAACAACAGGCGGTCAGCGGAAATTCCCTCCTTTGAAAAAGCATAAGCCGCATACGGTTTTACAAGATATGGGGAGCGAAGAAGTTAAAGCGCATAAGGTAGATCTCGGAAAAATGATTACGAACTATTTTGATTCACCTGAATTTAAGAAGGTTTTGGGAAAGAATTAAAAAAATCCTAATGTATTAAATAGATAGAGATAGCACCACACTTTCATAGTTGATGGAGCATTTTGAATATTTCACTTTAAATAAGATTCAAAATCAACTTTATAGTGAATGTCAAATTAAAGGCTTCCAGCTATTTATAATAGAATAAGAAGCGTATGGAAGCCTGAAATCTGACTAATAACTTAGAATGTATTTTGAATAATTACATCATCAAAGGGAAGTTTGCCCACACGTGGGTAGGGTTGAGATGCTGATTTACCAACGGCAATCATTAAACACACCACGTGGTCTTCGGGTAAGTTAATTAACTTCGCCATCGCATCAAAGTCAAAACCATCCATTGGGCAACTGTCTAGACCATGCTCTTGAGCAAGAAGCATTAAGGTTTGAGCAAAAATACCCGCACTACGCATCACTTCGTCACGTTGGGTTTGTGGGCGGTCGCGGTAATATTGATCAATCGCACCTACCATAATATTTTGCACTTCTGGGGAAGCTCCATCCCAAACACGTTTAGCATCGGCTTCCCACGAGCTTACTTTCGCGCACAACACAATCAGTAAAGAAGCTTCGGTAACTTGAGGCTGGTCCCACGCAATGGTACGAATTTTTTGTCTGAGTTCAGCGTCTTCAATCACAACAGGGCGCCAGTGCTGCAAATTAAATGCACTTGGTGCATTTGCTAAAACTTCTTGTAATAACTGTTGTTTATTTTCTTCAGAGAGTTGAAATGATGGGTCGAAGCGTTTAATTGCGCGGCGTTGCTTAATAGCATCAATAACGTTCATAAGACATTCCTATTTGTTGGTTTAACCGTTTTAAAAATAACGAAGTAATGTTTAGCGGTGGTTCTGATTAAACTTAATTAATCTAGCAATATCAATGGTTCTCTCGAAAATGAGTTCCGATGCATGTTCGCAGGCTTGTTCTAATGTGATTGGACCGTTTGTCAGTGAAAAAGCAGCCGTAACGCCGTGTTGATAAAGCGCTTGGTAGCCTTCGCCTAAAGTGCCTGCAATCACAATAACAGGTATATTCTTCATTTTCGCGACTCGACTCACACCAAAAACTGTTTTGCCATTTAAAGTTTGTCGGTCAAATTTGCCTTCACCCGTAATGACCCAATCTGCATTAGAGATTTTATGAGCAAGCTGATTGAGTTCAGCTACGACTTCAACCCCAGCTTTAAACTCTGCATTTAAATAACTTTTGGCAGCAAAACCTAAACCTCCAGCCGCACCTGAGCCTGCCTCATCTCTTTTATCGAAACCAAGTAATTGTGCCGAGACATCCGCAAAATGAGCAAGGGCTTGGTCAAGTAGTTGTACTTGAGCAGGGGTAGCACCTTTTTGTGGACCAAAAATATGTGATGCACCGTTTGGACCGCAGAGTGGATTTGTGACATCGGCAGCCAATAAAAAACGTGTCTGGTGAATACGCGGGTCGAAATGAGTTAAATCAATTTTTGACAATGTTTGTAAAGCGAGACCACCATCGGGTAAAAGGTGTTGGTTCGAGTCTAATAACGATGCACCTAGGGCACGGAGTAGCCCTGTGCCTCCATCATTGGTTGCACTACCGCCCACAGTTAAAATAATGTCTTTTGCACCTGCGTTTAATGCTTCCCTAATGAGCTGGCCCGTTCCAAATGTTGTGCTTTGACATGCATCACGTTCTGACGGTGGAACTAGCTGAATGCCACTCGCTTGAGCCATTTCAATTATGGCTATTTTTTGTTTTTCTAACCAACCCCATTTTGCCTGAACAGGTTGACCCAACGGGCCCGTTACAGTTTTTTCACGCCACTGGCCATCGCAGACTTCTAATATTGCTTCAATTGTGCCTTCACCCCCATCTGCCATGGGGCATAAAATCGTTTCGGCTTCAGGAAAAACCTCATTCCATCCTTTGGCAATTGCCTGAGCTACATACAACGCAGATAGGCTGTCTTTAAAAGAGTCAGGGGCAATTACAACCTTCATAAGTTCTCTAAATTTAATTTCTTTTCAAATAATTTATACTGCTTAAAGCACTAAAAGCCTAGCTAAAGTCTTGTAAATTTCAGTGTGGAATGTAATTACGGTTCGTTAAAAATATAAAAGTAATTATGTTTTTATCTGTAAAAATTAAATCTTATAAATTTTAACTTTTTGTTATTTATTGAATTTTCTAAAATTATAGATGGGCTTAGAATAATTGTAATTGTAAGGGATATGGCACATATTATAACAAGAGATGAGTCTGCTTTTGCAAAGTCATGGATAAGATAAAAAGCAAACCCATGTTATTAATTAAGAGATGAGTTAACTAATTTTACCATAATGAAAATGCGACCAAATGGAATGAGCTGATCTCGAAAGTATAACGAAGAGGATGAACAAGTGGATAATTCAGAAGAACAAAAGCATATACAAGAAAATAATGGCTTTGCGCGAATTGAACCCTACACGCATCCTGCTGGGGGATGGGGTGCGTTACTCAGCGTTGCTCGAAATTTAAAACGACAAGATATTTTAAAAAAAGGTTCAATTACCTTACTCAACATTAACCAACCAACAGGTTTTGATTGTCCGGGCTGTGCATGGCCCGAAAAGAAAAATGCTCATGCCTTTAATTTCTGTGAAAACGGCGCCAAAGCGGTTGCATTTGAAGCGACCAGCAAAACAGTGACTCCTGAATATTTTGCAAACCACACATTAAGTTGGTTATCAGAACAAAGTGATTTTTTTCTTGAAGATTTAGGTCGCTTAACTGACCCAGTCCGCTACGATGCCGCAACTGATAAATATGTAGCAATTTCATGGGATGAGGCATTTCAACTCATTGCCAAACATCTGCATGCATTAGACCATCCGGACCAAGCCGCATTTTATACGTCGGGTCGCGCCAGCAATGAAGCTGCGTTTTTATATCAATTGTTTGTACGTAGTTTTGGAACAAATAACTTTCCAGACTGCTCGAACATGTGTCATGAAACCACAAGTGTCGGTTTGCTTGACTCAATTGGTTTAGGCAAAGGCACGGTAACGCTCGATGATTTTGATTTAGCCGATGCCATTTTTAGTTTTGGGCACAACCCAGGAACCAATCATCCACGTATGTTAGGAACTTTACGAGAAGTCTCTAAACGTGGCGGAAATATTATTGCGATTAACCCAATTAAAGAGAGAGGGCTTGAGCGTTTCCAAGACCCACAAGCGCCACTTGAAATGATGACCAATGGTAGTACACCTATTAGCCGTTATTATTTTCAGCCTAAAATTGGTGGTGACTACGCACTGATGTTAGGCATTTTAAAGCATTTAAATGAGTGGGATAAAAAAGCCCTTGCTTCAGGAAAACCAAGCGTTTTTGACCGAAACTTTATTGCTGTGAATACTATTGGTTTTGATGAAATGATTGCTGAGGTTGAAAGGACTGAATGGCAAGATATTTATACGCATTCAGGGCTATCTGCCGAACATCTGGAAAAACTATCCAAACTGTTTTTAGAGTCAGAGCGCTCGATTTTCTGTTGGGGAATGGGGATTACCCAACACCGCCACGGAACTGCCAATGTTCATATGTTAGCGAACTTGTTATTGGCGCGAGGTCAAATTGGCCGACCGGGTGCAGGATTATGTCCAGTTCGAGGCCATAGTAATGTGCAAGGTGACCGAACCATGGGCATTAATGAGTTACCTAATCCTAAATTACTCGACAACATTGACCGTGTGTTTGGGATTAAATCACCAAGAAAAAATGGTTTTGGCGTGGTTGAAACGATTAAAGCGATGTATGAGGGTGAGGTCAAAGTCTTTATTGGTTTAGGGGGCAATTTCGCGGTTGCAACCCCAGATACGCCGTATACCCAAGAAGCGCTTAAAAAATGTAATTTAACGGTACATGTAGCCACTAAGTTAAATCGTAGTCACTTGATTTGTGGTCAAGATGCGTTGATTTTGCCGTGTTTAGGGCGGACGGAAATTGATGAGCAACTTCATGGTCCACAGGCGATTACTGTTGAAGATTCGATGAGTAATGTGCACTTGTCGGCAGGACGTAATACTCCAATTTCTGAAAATATTTTATCGGAACCAGATATTGTGGCAAGAATGGCAGAAGCCGTGTTGCCGGACAGTCAGGTTAAATGGAAATGGTACATTGAAAGTTATGACCGTATTCGTGACTCAATCGCCGATGTGTTTGATGAGTTTCATGACTTTAATTTACGGGTCTATGAACCGGGTGGTTTCCACTTAGAACATCCAGCCAATCAACACGTCTGGAATACAAAAAGTGGTAAAGCCCAATTTATGATTACACCACTGAATGAAGTCTATGGCGATAAAGAAAATCAATATGCGGCGGCCTATACCGAGAGTAAGGTTTATACCTTAATGACAACCCGTTCTCATGATCAGTACAACACAACTTTATATGGTCTTGATGACCGTTACCGAGGGGTATTTGGACAGCGTCGTGTGTTGTTTATGAACCAAGCCGATATTGATGAAGCTGGTTTTGAAGCGAACCAGTGGGTCGATATTGAAAGTGTTTTCTCAGATGGCGTGAAACGTATCGTGCATAGTTTCCGTATTGTACCGTACAACATTCCACGGGGTAGTTTAGCTGCTTATTATCCGGAAACTAATCCTCTGGTGGCATTAAGTAGCCATGATCAATATGCCAAGATTCCTGCATCAAAAAGTGTTCCTGTCATTTTGCATGCAGGCAATGCGCCTGAGCATTTTAATCTGGCAACGGCAGTTGACCCCGAAAATGCTGACAGAAACGTGAGTAGTCTTTAAGTGCAACAGTCTATTTAATATTAAAATTCATATCCGAATGGCGCTCATTCCAAGCGCCATGAACTAAAATAAGGATGTTATTTTGACACCGCATTTATATGGGGTTGAAACCTTAGAAGTACAGCGCTTCAAAAAAACTGAATCTGAAATTGCATTAGACAATATTGTTCAAGAACACCCGATTGCTTTGGTATATAACGGTATTTCTCACGCCGTGATGATGGCAACGCCTACCGATGTGAGTTTATTTGCAAAAGGATTTAGTCTGTCTGAAGGGATTTTAACGAGTTTAAAAGAACTCTACGCTATTGAGGTACATCAACGTGAATTAGGCATTGAAGTTGAAATGACGATTTCATCTAGGGCGTTTGCGACTTTAAAAGAACATAGAAGAATGATGGTGGGGCGTACTGGTTGTGGTTTATGTGGAATTGAAAGTTTAGAGCAGTTTCATCTCGATGTTCCTAAAATTACAACTCGCCTTTCTAAAGCATGGCTTGAGCAAATTCCGATGGCTATTTCTCACTTAAAGAATCGGCAAGAAATTACTGCTTTAACGGGAGGGGCACATGCCGCAGCTTGGGTCGTTGAAGGTCAAATCATCGCATTATTTGAAGATGTGGGTCGCCACAATGCTTTAGACAAATTGCTCGGTTATTTAGCCCAAGAAAACTATGACACCAGTTCTGGTTTTGTTGTCATGACCAGTCGTGCAAGCTATGAATTAATTCGTAAATGCGCTCAGTTGAATATCGGTTTGTTAGCATCAATTTCCGCTCCAACCAGCATGGCCATTCGTTTGGCAAAAATATCGGGTCTAACTTTGGCTAGTTTTTGTCGTGGGGATGGCTTTGTTTTATATACCGAAGTATGAAGCCTTAAAAGAACCATTAAATAAACTCTCATTAAAAAAATGATCAAAAAGATAGAAATTTACATTTCTATTTTTTCTAATTTTAAGCTAGGCAGGAGTTTTATACTTTATTATCAGACTTCGGTAGGTCGGAGTGTGTCCCAATGTCTTGGTTGCAGTCTCTAAAAGATTGGGCAAAACATCTAAAAAAACAAATTATTATGTTGTGGTTTGCATCCAAGCACCCGCAAATGCCGTGGCTACCAAAAATTATTGCTGTTGTAGCGGTTGCCTATGCTTTTAGTCCCATTGATTTAATTCCAGATTTTATTCCTGTTTTGGGATTACTTGATGAGGCTTTAATTTTACCAATACTCATTTGGTTGGCTGTTCGCTTTACGCCTAAACACGTCATTTTAGAGGCAGAACAACAAGCTGAAGACTGGCTTGAACAACAAGAACGCCGCCCTCAAAATTATTTGGTTGCTGTGTTGATTATTCTAGTTTGGATAACTTTGGCTGTGATGGCTTATTTCTATTTTAGCGGTGGTTTATAAGTTCTAAAGGTTCAAGATATAGAGTACTAATTTAAAGGCATTAACATTGTACTTTGCTACAACTCAAAGGATAATAACGTTTTTATAAGCTATGAGTTGCAGACAATGAAAATCGTCGCAGATGAAAACTTGGCATTTACCGATTACTTTTTTTCAGAGTTTGGCGATATTCAACACCATGCAGGGCGTACTTTAACTCATGCAGATGTAAAAGATGCAGAGGCTTTACTGGTTCGCTCGGTAACAGCAGTGAATGAAAGTTTAATTCGAGACACTTCAATAAAATATGTAGGTAGTGCCACAATTGGTACCGATCATTTAGATATTCCAGCTTTAGAAAAACAAGGAATTACGTGGGCAAATGCGGCAGGTTGTAATGCCCAAGCAGTTGCTGAATATGTCATTACTGCTTTACTGCATTTAGATGCTAACCTTTTAGAACAACAAGAAAAATTTACTCTAGGGATTGTTGGGCTTGGAAACGTCGGTAAACGTTTGGCATATATGGCTCAGTTGCTTGGCTGGCGTGTGATTGGCTTTGACCCATTTGTGCAGTTAGATTCGATTGAAAATGTAAGCTTAGAAATGCTCTTGCAACAAGCGAATGCAATTTCAATTCATGTGCCTTTAACCAAAAATGTTGAGCATGCGACTTATCATCTTTTTAATGAGCAAGCGTTTGCAGCACTTCAACCGAACACGATTTTAATTAATAGTGCGCGTGGTCCAGTTGTTAAAGAAGCTGCTTTAATCGAAGATATTCAGCGTACAAAACGAAAAGTTGTGCTCGATGTGTTTGAACATGAGCCAATCATCTCAGAAGAGCTTATAGACATGTTGGCTTTAGCGACACCGCATATTGCTGGTTATAGCCTCGAAGGCAAAGCCCGCGGTACGCAAATGATTTATGAAGCGTTTTGCCAAAAGTTTGGTTTCGATATAAATAAGCGTTTCGAAACTCAGTTGCCTGCATGTGAAGATTATTTTTCAGGTAATGATTTAAAGGCTGTGTTAAAGCAAAAATTAACTCAAATTTATGACATTGCTCAAGACGACGTCAACATACGTGCTTGTATTAAAGACGGCAAAGTAGAGCAAAAAGCATTTGATTTATTACGTAAAAATTATCCGCTGCGTCGCGAGTGGGCAGCACATGGAGGGCCGCAGGCATGAGTTTAAGTTATCAACCTACTTGTTCAATTGATGCCTTAAAAGCACGTGCCAAGCTCTACAATCAAATTCGTCAGTTTTTTGCTGAACGAGCTGTTATGGAAGTTGAGACACCTCTAGTTTCACAAGCAGGTGTTACCGATGTGCATTTAGCGTCTGTTCAGGCTTTGCGTCATATTAATGGTAAATTGCAAACTCAATATTTACAGACTTCACCTGAGTTTGCCATGAAACGGTTATTGGCGAGTGGCAGTGGGCCGATTTACCAGATTTGTAAGGTTTTTCGAGATGATGAACATGGGCGAAAACACAATAGTGAATTTACGATGCTCGAATGGTACCGTCCGAGTTTTGACCTAAAAGCTTTAATGCATGAAACAGCCGATTTATTGCAAACCTGCTTGCAGCATCGTTTTGGCGAAGTTCGCCCGTTTATTTTAAGTTATAAACATGCCTTTCAAGATCGCCTAGATATTAATCCATTACAAGCAACTTTGAAGCAACTTAAAGATACGGCAAATCGTGTGGGATTAAACCTTGATTTAGGTGATGACCGTTTAGCTTATATCGATTTGTTATTTTCACATTTTGTTGAACCAAGTTTGGGGTTTGATGCACCTGTCTTTTTAACTGACTTTCCACCAGAAATGGCATCTTTAGCAAAGGTGAAACTCGATGAAGATGGGGAAGAGGTCGCTGCTCGTTTTGAGGTCTATATTGAAGGTTTAGAGTTGGCAAATGCGTACGATGAATTGCTTGATGCTGAAGTTTTACGTTCTCGTTTTGAAGCAGATAATGCCGAGCGAGCTAAGCAGGGTCTTCACGTTATGCCTTTAGATGAACATCTATTAGCTGCTTTACCTCATATGCCGGAATGCTCAGGAATTGCTTTAGGTGTAGACCGTCTATTAATGGTTGCAATGGATCAAGTTCAAATTGAAAAAGTTATTACATTTCCAGCAGACATTGCTTAAAAACTAACAAATAAAAAAGCCACAATATTGTGGCTTTTTTATTTAGAGCTTATTCAGCTTAAGCTTGTTGAATACCTGCAACAACCCAGTCTTGCTGAGAGCCAGCAGGTTTAACAAAGTGCCAGATTTCAGCAAATGGCTGTGGCAAGCTGTTTAGATCTTCACTCACTGTACCAGTGAAACGAACACTTACAACGTATTGACCATTTTCAGTCGCACTGTCTACAACCATTGCATTGAGGTTACTAAACTCTGCAACGTCTTGATCTTGGTTTTCCATGATGTCGTTATACATAGAAGTATAAAGTTCTGGTGTTAAGTAACGGCGAATTTCTTCAATGTTACTTGCAGTATTCATCGATTGGATGTGATTAAAACGTTGACGTGCAATACGCAAGAAAGAAGCAGGTTCACTACCGTCTGGAAGTTGGTTGCCATTGCTAGTTGTTACACCGCCAAAAGGAGCTTGGGTTGCAGCACCACCAGTCACAGACTGACCAAAGATGTTTGTATTATCCCCAGCGTTACGTGGTGTCGCTTGTGGTGCAGCAGAACGGCCAAATGGGTTTTGACCGCCGTTGTTTGGTGCGTAAGGATTATTACCCGCTAATTTTTTTTTTGCGCCCAATTTGCGGAATACAAAGAAGGCTAAAGCTGCTGCAAGTAATACCCAAATCCAGCCAGGAATTCCGCCTTTCTTCTCTTCTTGTGCTTGAGCAGCTTGGTCTGTTCCAGCTTGAGTTGCTTGATGTTCAGTTGATGTTGGTTTGTCATCAGCTAAAGCATTTGCCGCAACAGCACCTACGGCAGCACCAGCCACACCAGCTGCAACCATTGAACCAACACCCGGACCTGATCTTTGAGGTG
>Ga0308165_1003944_pt1 | contig 15274 bp, 14 predicted proteins | sample PhyWR2_FD_201032 | JGI IMG/M metagenome (GOLD analysis project Ga0308165, IMG submission 201032) | Phyllosphere microbial communities from UC Gill Tract Community Farm, Albany, California, United States - DLSLW.R2 | ecosystem: Host-associated > Plants > Phyllosphere > Unclassified | place: USA...
CGTACAACATTCACTGCCTGCCGCGTTTCGCTGTGTGCTTTACGCTGCAAGTGGCGCGCATTCTATGGATGGATTGAAGGGTCGTCAACCCCCGAATATAAATTTATTTAAATCAATGACTTCGCCCCGCTTTGCGCCACGATTCAGGCTTTTTGCTCGCCCGTCGTTTGGCGCCTATATTCTGACACTCGCCAAGACGTTATAGTCCACCCATGAAAAACATGATGGCAATGTGCAATTTGATTGTGCCTGCTTATATAAGAAGCGTTGCGGTCGATACAGTGACAAGCGCATTCGATCCAACCCGTCGAGCGGCCCTATGCGGCCCCATGCCAAGCCACTAAACTCGCTCGCGAATCCCATAAAGAGGTCTTACCGTTGACTCCACTCATGATCACCCTGCTCGTCGTAGCCGGGATAGCACTTTTGATCGCCATTGGGTACATGAACCATGTGGTGGAAGCCAACAAACTGGAACGGGCTCGTACCAAGGTCGAACTCAATGACCGTTTGCGCCGCTGCGGCGAGATCACCGAGACCTTTCCGGGCCAGTTGATGACCCCGGCCCTCAAGCTGCTGTTGACCCGCCTGGAGCTGAACGTCTGCCAGCGCCTGTTGAACCTGGAAAAAACCAGCGCCAACCTGAAGTCCCGGATCAACGAGCTGAGTACGCTGATCGGCCAAGGTGAATCGATCCCGGTCAACAATCCGCCCGCACCGATCCAGACCGAAGCCAAGGCCAAGGATGTTCGCTTCCTGCTCGAGGCCCTGCACGGTCAGATCACCCGTGCGGCACAGGATGGTTTCCTGCCGCCAAACGAGGCCAAGCGCTGGATCCGCGAAGTTCGCCACATCCTGGTGTTGTTGCACATTGAGTTCTTCAACAACCTGGGCCAACAGTGCCTGCAACAAGACCAGCCTGGCCAGGCACGTCTCGCTTTCGAACGCGGCGTGCAATACCTGCGCAAGCAACAGGAACCGCAGGTCTATGCCGAACAACTCGAATACCTGGAAAAACTCCTGGCCCGCGCCAACGCCCAGGTCATGGACCAACACGCGCAGTCCGAAGACGAGGCAAACCAGTTGAACGAAGGCCTCAAGGAAGTCGAGGCGGATTGGAAGAAGCGCGTGATCTACGACTGATTCATGGCTCGGATGCTCGCACAACGGCCGCACCGAAGCTGAATGAGCGAGCATGTCGCAGCGTCGTGATGGTCATCAACGATTATGCGGGCTGTCTGAATGCCCGCGGTGCCTGGGCTACCATCGCGACGGTTCGACGCCCCGACAAGCCCGCTCCTACAGGAGCGGGTTCAGCTACAACCTGAAATGCCCCACCATCCCCTTAAGCTCACTGCCCAATTGCGCCAGCTCGATACTCGACGCTGCGTTGCCCTGCATCGCCAACGATGACTGATCGGCACTGGCGCGGATGCTGGTCACGCTGCGGTTGATCTCCTCGGCCACGGAGCTCTGTTCCTCGGCGGCTGCGGCAATCTGCTGGTTCATCTGCTGAATCAACGACACTGCCGAAGCGATACTGCCCAGAGCGCTCTCGGTCTGGAGCGCATCACTGACCGCCAGCTTCACCAACTCGCCACTGCTCTGGATCTGCTGCACCGACGACTGCGCCGCCGCGCGCAAGGCGCTGACCAGGCGCTCGATTTCCTCGGTCGATTGCTGGGTTCGCTTGGCCAGTGCCCGGACTTCGTCGGCGACCACTGCAAAGCCCCTGCCCTGCTCACCAGCCCGCGCAGCCTCGATAGCCGCATTGAGCGCCAGCAGATTGGTCTGCTCGGCAACACTCTTGATCACGCCGAGCACGGCACCGATGTTCTGGATTTCCGCACTCAGGCTCTCGATACTGGAACTGGCCGAGGACGCCGAATCCGCCAGTTGCTCGATCCGCGCCATGCTCTGACGTACCACGGCCTGGCCACTCTCGACTTTGCCGTCCGCTGTCTGCGCCGCCAGTGCAGCCTCCTCGGCATTGCGCGCCACATCATGTACCGTCGCGGTCATCTGGTTCATGGCCGTGGCGACCTGTTCGGTTTCCTCTTTCTGGCTGCTGACCTCCAGATTGGTCTGCTCGGTCACCGCCGACAGCGACTGAGCGGAGCTGGCCAACTGCTCGATACCCGCCTGCAGACCGCTGACGATTGTGCTAAGCCCCGCCCCCATCTGCTGCATTGCCTGCATTAACTGGCCGATCTCGTCCCGGCGAGTCACCTCGATCGTGGCGCTCAAATCGCCTGCCGCGATCTGCTGGGCAACGCCGATCACTCGACGCAACGGCCCTACGATCAAACGAGTGATGACCAATGCCGCAATCAACCCGACCAGCAAAGCCAATGCCGACGAAGCGATAATCAGCAGCGCGTTCTTTTTCAGCTCGGTCTGCATCGATTGGTCTTCGGCGACGTAAGCCTGGTCAACGCGCTCCATCACTTGGGCCGCGCGCTGATTCAACTGCCCGTAGACGGTTTTTTCCTGGGCCAGAAGATCTGTATATTCCGCGAGTTTTTCACTGAAACCGCCGATATGCCCCACCACTTCATTGAGGACCGTCAGGTAACCCTCATCCTTGACCGTGGTTTTCAGTTGCTCGGCCTGGGCCAGCGCCTGATCGGCCTGTTCGATCTTGCCTTGGGCGCTATCATCGCCCTTGCGGCTTTGATCCAGGCGCATACGCGCTTCGTTCATGGCCTGCAGCATCAGTCGCGATACCTGGCTGACCTGACTGGCCTGCTCGATGAACTGGGCGCCGTCCTTGCCTTCGGAATCCTTCAGGGTGTAGGCGCCATCATCAGCGAGGCCCGATTGCAGCACATCGAGATTATTGGCGACGCTGGACACCGACCAACTGGCCATTTCCAGCGCCAGATCCTTGGCTTGGCTGAGCGAGACAAACTCGTCAAAGGCCTTGCGATAAGCCGCCAGGGACTGCTCGACATCGTTCATCACCGGGACGTTGGTCGGTGACTGTTCCTTGAGCTGATTAGCCAAGGCAATCAGCCCATCGACGCCCTCGCGCAGGGCTGTGGCAACTTTTGGGTTGCCATGCAAGGCGTACTCCTGCTCGAGCAGACGCACCTTGAGCAGGCCGCTGTTAAGCGACGACATCTGCTTGAGACCATCGAAACGCTGACTGATGGTCTGCAGGGACCAGATGCCAATGGCGGCGACCAATGCCGTCAACAACAGCACCAGCACAAACCCGATACCCAGTTTTTTCGCCATACCGAGGTTGGCAAAACGTCCTTGCACGGCCGAAATCATTGCACTGAGTCCCCTGACATAGTCTGTAGACGCAGATTCGCAACGGGCCTGTGTCAGCACAAGTCTCTGACGTCGGAATAATGGCAAAAAGCTACGCCAACGTCGTTTTCAGAACGCTTGAGGTCGATCCGAAGCGGTGGCCTGAAAGAACGCCCGGGCTCGGGGGTCGCAGGCACACGCTACATTGATACGCTGCCAGTCGCTGGCCTCGTCCGCAGGGCTGAACGCCGTGGCGGACGACAACAAAACCCCAAGGCGCTGGGCGTGCTGCCGCATCTGAGCGTAGTTGGAGAAACGAGGTCTCGCCCAGATAAACAAGCCGCCAACGGGCTTGCCGAAAACCTCCCAGTCGGCATCGTCCAGCAGATGCAGCGCAACCTCGCGGTCATGCCGCAGACGCTGGCGCAAGCGCAGCAGAAGCTTGCGGTAGGCACCACTGGCCAGCAAACACGCCAGCACCGCTTCACAAAACCCGGAAGCCCCCAGGCTGCTCACCCGCTTGAACTCGGCCAGACGCGATATCACCTCGGCACTGGCCATCACAAAGCCGACCCGCAATGAACTGCTGAGCGTCTTGGAGAAGCTGCCGACGTAGATGACATCCTCATCAAGCGCGGCCAGCCGGGTGCCGGGGCTTGCGTGCAGGTCGGCGTAGACGTCGTCTTCGATCACCTGCACGCCGTGACGCCTGCTCAGTTGCAGGACCTGTTGTGCCACCATCGGAGCCAGATTGCTGCCCGTCGGGTTGTGATAAAAACTGTTGATGAACATCGCTCGCGGCTTGTTCTTTTGAAGCAGCGCCTCGAGCACCTCGATGTCAGGCCCGCGTGGTGTACGCGGGACTTCGATCATCGACACCCCCTGCAACCTGAGCAACTCGAACAGCTGAGAGTAGCCGGGACTTTCGACCACCACGCAGTCCCCTGGCTTGAGCAGGACTCGTGCGATCAGGTCAAGGCCCTGGCTGGCGCCGGCGGTGGTCATGATGCGTTGATCATCTGCGGCAATGCCCAATCGATTCAAGCGTTTGCCAATTTGGCGACGCAATGCCGGCAGCCCCAGTGGTGTGCTGTAGTTGAACAGGCTCGCCATGTCAGTGCGGCTGACCTCGCGAATCGCGTACGTCAGATCATCCGTCTCCCGCCAGCTCTCGGGGAGTCCACCGCCTCCCAGGGATAATTCACCCGCCAACGGCTGCAACTCCATACCCTCGAACCAGGGTGGACCTGCGATGGGTAACGGGGGCGTCGCAACAATGAACCGACAGCCATGACGCGAGGACAACATGCCCTGCGCGACAAGGCGATCGCACGCTTCGACCACACTGGACTGGCTGAGCAGATTGATCCGGGCGATCTGCCGGGCGGAGGGCAGACGCGTTCCCGGCTCAATGGCACCCTGGCGTAGCCAGCACGCCAGCGCATCGACGATTTGTTGCACGACGGGCACCAAAGCCTGTCGATCAATTCTCAATTCCATGAGCAAGCAAACTCCTGTTCGTTTGACCGAATCAGTAAATCACAAGCGCGCTCAATGGGTTGTGCGACAACGCCGCCAAAATTGGCGGTTCTAACCATTTGAAACAAAAATGCGGCGAAGAGGACATCCCTGTGGAAGCGAGCTGGCTCGCCTCACAGAAGGGGAGAAAAAGGCGGTGAGCAGCGTCGCGTCAGAAAGCGGTGACGCCCCCGTCCACTGCCAGTGAATGCCCGGTGGTAAAGGCTGCACCATCGCTGCACAAGTACAGCACGGCGCTGGCAATTTCCTCGACCTTGCCGATGCGCCCCACTGGATGCATGGCATTGGCGAACTCGCCTTTTTTAGGATCCGCTTCATAGGCGCGGCGGAACATATCCGTATCGATGACTGCCGGGCACACCGCATTCACACGGATTTTCTTCTTGGCGTATTCGATGGCCGCCGATTTGGTCAGGCCGATCACCGCATGTTTCGATGCCGCATAAATGCTCATCTTCGGCGCGGCGCCGAGGCCTGCGACCGAGGCGGTGTTGACGATCGCACCGCCGCCCTGGGCCAGCAACAGCGGCAACTGATATTTCATGCACAGCCAGACGCCTTTGACGTTGACGCCCATGATCGCGTCGAACTCATCGACGGTGCCTTCCGCCAGTTTGCCTTTTTCGATCTCGATGCCGGCATTGTTGAAGGCATAGTCAAGTCGACCATAGGTCTTGACCACCTCATCCATCAGATTTTTTACATCGCTTTCCAGCATGACATTACAGCGCACAAAGGTCGCTTCACCGCCGGCGGTGCGAATCAGCGCCACGGTGCCTTCACCACCTGCGGTGTCCATATCCGCCACCACCACGTTCAAGCCTTCGGCAGCGAACGCCTGGGCGGTCGCTCGGCCGATACCATTGGCGGCCCCCGTTACGACAGCAACCTGGCCGGAAAACGTCATGCTCATTGTTTTGTCCTCGAAGTGATGAACGCGTGGCCCCAGTCTAGTCACAGGTTTTACTTGCACGGCAGCACTATCAGAAGGCCAGTTGGGTTCCCATGAGTGCCAGTGATGAAACCAATGCTCCAATTATCACTGCACTGGATCAGCCTGCATTCGCCGTATCAGCCAAACTTGCGACCTTGGCCCTGAAGGTCTATCAACAAGGCTTCATTCGCCTTTGAGTGCCTGTCATGACTTCCCAGACCAATCGTCAGTTCCTGCTCGCCAAACGTCCGGTGGGCGCGGCTACCCGCGAGACATTCACCTATCAGCAAGTACCGGTCGGCGAACCGGGTGCGGGTCAGATCCTGGTCAAGAACGAGTACCTGTCCCTGGACCCGGCCATGCGCGGCTGGATGAATGAGGGCAAGTCCTACATCCCGCCGGTGGGCATCGGCGAAGTCATGCGCGCTCTGGGCGTCGGCAAGGTCGTGGCCTCGAACAACCCGGGCTTTGCGGTCGGGGACTACGTCAATGGCGCACTGGGCGTGCAGGATTACTTCCTGGGTGAGCCGCGCGGGTTCTACAAGGTGGATCCGAAACTGGCGCCACTGCCGCGTTACCTGTCCGCACTGGGCATGACCGGCATGACCGCCTACTTCGCCCTGCTCGACGTCGGTGCACCCAAGGCCGGCGATACCGTGGTGCTGTCCGGCGCGGCGGGTGCGGTTGGCAGCATTGCCGGACAGATTGCCAAGATAAAGGGTTGCCGGGTCGTTGGCATTGCCGGCGGTGCGGACAAGTGCAAATTCCTTGTCGAGGAACTGGGTTTTGACGGCGCCATCGACTACAAAAGCGAGGACGTGCTCGCCGGCCTGAAGCGCGAGTGCCCGAAAGGCGTCGACGTGTACTTCGACAACGTCGGAGGCGACATCCTCGATGCGGTACTGAGCCGCCTGAACATGAAGGCACGCGTGGTGATCTGCGGCGCCATCAGCCAATACAACAACAAGGAAGCGGTCAAGGGCCCAGCCAACTACCTGTCGCTACTGGTGAACCGCGCGCGGATGGAAGGCTTCGTGGTGATGGACTACGCCGCCCAGTTCGCCGCTGCCGGCCAGGAAATGGCGGGCTGGATGGCCCAGGGGCAGCTCAAGAGCAAGGAAGACATCGTCGAAGGACTGGAAACGTTTCCGGAGACGCTGATGAAGTTGTTCAGCGGGGAGAATTTCGGAAAGTTGGTGTTAAAGGTGTGATCCGACACTCGGATTAATCACGCCCCTGTAGGAGCGAGCTTGCTCGCGAAGCGCTGTGTCAGGCTACTGTGTTGCCATCTGATACACCGCTATCGCGAGCAAGCTCGCTCCTACAGGGGGGGATGGGGTCAGGCCAGTTCTGCAACGACCGCCGCCAATGCCTTCGACGGTTCCGCTGCCTGGCTGATTGGACGACCGATCACCAGATAATCGGAACCCGCATCCAACGCCTGGCGTGGGGTCAGGATGCGGCGCTGATCGTCCTGGGCACTGCCGGCCGGACGAATCCCCGGTGTCACCAGTTGCAGCGATGGGTGCGCCGATTTCAGCGCCTGGGCTTCCAGCGCCGAGCACACCAATCCGTCCATCCCGGCTTTTTCCGCCAGCGCTGCCAGGCGCAGTACCTGTTCCTGCGGTTCAATGTCCAGACCGATACCCGCCAGGTCCTCGCGCTCCATGCTGGTCAGCACCGTCACGCCGATCAACAGCGGCTTCGGCCCGGAGCGCTTGTCCAGCTCTTCACGGCAGGCGGCCATCATGCGCAGGCCACCGGAGCAATGCACGTTGACCATCCACACGCCCATCTCCGCTGCGGCCTTGACCGCCATGGCAGTGGTGTTCGGGATGTCGTGGAACTTGAGGTCCAGGAACACTTCGAAGCCCTTGTCGCGCAGGGTGCCAACAATTTCCGCGGCGCAACTGGTGAACAGCTCCTTGCCAACCTTGACCCGGCACAGTTTTGGGTCCAACTGGTCGGCCAGTTTCAGCGCGGCGTCACGGGTGGGGAAATCCAGGGCGACGATGATAGGAGTCTGGCAGGCGGACATGTGTGGGCTCTCAGGCAGGACGAAATCGGCGCGCATTGTAGCGGAACCAGCGCGGCAGCGGGACCCGATGATCGGTAAATCATCGCCCGCGCCCCGGCAAGATTAGCCCTTCAGTCGATTGTGTCGAGACCGATACACTCACGACACGCCCACAACACCCACGCCCGCTACCCTCGGCAGTCGCAACACGTCCTTACAGCACTTCCCGCCTCAGGGCCGGACGCCTATGCTGGAACCACAACCTCGCAGCCCATCTTTGTGGTTGGCAGCCTGAATGGCAGATGAACGCACGCATGCACAGCACTCAAGCCCCCTCGAACGACGATCAAAAAGCGCCCGGCGACGACAAACGCTGGAGCATCCGGGCACTGATCGTCGACGATGACGTTCCGATCCGTGAACTGATGATCGATTACCTGGCTCGTTTCAACATTCACGCCAGCGGCGTCACCGATGGCGCCGCCATGCGACAGGCCTTGCAGGCGGAACATTTTGACGTGGTGGTGCTCGACCTGATGCTGCCCGGTGAGGACGGTCTTTCGCTGTGCCGCTGGCTGCGTGCCGAATCGGATATCCCGATTCTCATGCTGACTGCACGATGCGAGCCGACCGACCGCATCATCGGCCTGGAACTGGGTGCCGACGATTACATGGCCAAGCCCTTCGAACCGCGAGAACTGGTGGCGCGCATCCAGACCATTTTGCGCCGCGTGCGTGACGACCGCACCGAACAGCGCGCCAACGTGCGCTTTGACAACTGGCGTCTGAACAGTGTGCTGCGCCAGCTGATCGCCGCCGATGGGCTGGTGGTGCCGTTGTCCAATGCCGAGTTTCGCCTGCTGTGGGTGTTCATCGAGCGCCCTCGCCGGGTGCTCAGCCGAGAGCAACTCCTGGACGCGGCACGCGGTCGCTCGATCGAGGCCTTTGATCGAAGCATCGACCTGCTGGTGTCCCGCCTGCGCCAGAAACTCGGGGATGACCCGAAAGCGCCACAATTGATCAAGACCGTTCGCGGCGAAGGCTATTTGTTCGACGCCCGGGATATCGGCTGATGCGAGCGCGCTTCGATACGCTGTTCGGTCGCCTGTTTGGCGTGCTGTTGCTGGCGATCATCCTGGCGCACCTGCTGGCCTTTGCCTGGTTTCATCACTACGGTCCTCCGCCCCCCCCGCCGCCGCCCGGATTCGCCGAAGGCTTCGACGGCCGTCCGCCACCGGATCCACGTTTCGAGAACCGACCACCGCGCCCCTGGTTCGGCGGGCCGTTGGTGCCGCTGACGTTCCAGTTCGTTTCGCTGATCATTGCAGCCTGGTACGGCGCCAAACTGCTGAGCCGACCGATCCAGCGCCTGAGCGACGCCGCCGAACGCCTGAGTGAAAACCTCGACAGCCCACCGCTGGACGAGTCCGGCCCCCGGGAGGCCAGGCAGGCCGCGTCGACTTTCAACCTGATGCAGAAACGCATCATCGGGCAAGTGCAGCAGCGTTCGCGCATGCTTGGCGCGGTTTCCCACGACCTGCGTACTCCGTTGTCGCGGCTCAAGCTGCGCCTGGAACAGATCGACGACAACAGGCTGCAAAGCCAGATGCGCCAGGATCTGGACGACATGATCAGCATGCTCGACGCGACCCTCACTTATCTGCACGAACAGCGCACCAGCGAAGCCCCTCAGTGGATGGACGTGCAGGCATTGGTCGAGTCCCTGAGTGAAAACGCCCAGGACCAGGGCGCCGATGTCCAGGCAAACGGCCACTGCGCGCCCCTGCAGGTCCAGCCCATGGCCTTGCGCTCGTGCATCAACAATTTGATGGATAACGCCCTTCGTTACGCCGGGCAGGCGCGGATCGAACTTGAAGACAGCCGCGAGCAGCTGATCATCCGGGTCATCGACCATGGGCCGGGAATCGCTGCGGATAAACGCGAGGCCGTGTTCGAACCGTTCTTTCGCCTGGAAAGTTCGCGCAACCGTAATTCCGGTGGTGTCGGCCTGGGCATGACCATTGCCCGCGAAGCAGCGGAACGCCTGGGCGGGCAATTGACGCTGGAAGAAACGCCGGGCGGCGGTTTGACCGCCGTCATCCGCCTTCCCCGCATGGGAGCAAGCCCTCTCCCACCTTGTGTTTAGCGATCGGTACAAACCTCACACACCCACGACAAACAGCTCCCCGACTCTGCACAAGCCGGTGCACCCGCCGGTTTTCCATTCCAGGGAGTGAGCCCGATGATCGGTAGCGTCAGCAACTATATGAGCTATACCAGCAGCGTCACCAGTACCAGCAATGCCCGCAGCCAGCAGTTCCAGAAAGAGCTGCTGGGCAAACTCGACACCAACAGCGACGGCTCGGTGGATCAGGATGAGCTCAACAACGCCCTGTCGCAGAAGTCCGACGATGGCCTGTTGGTCAGCCTGAGCAAGAATTTCGCCGACCTGGACAGCGACGAAAGCGGCAGCCTGAGCAGTGAAGAAATGGCAGCGATGGCACCCCCACCGCCACCACCCCGTGATCAGGCACCGGACACCGAGCTCGCTGACGCGCTGATCACCGCGCTGGACACTGATGGCGATGGCGCCATCAGCAATGACGAGTTGACCACCGGTTTGACCAGTGCCGGCAGCAGCGAGATTTTTTCGGCCCTGGACAAGAATGAAGACGGCGTCGTCAGCAAGGACGAACTGGCCGCCAGCCTCACCCCGCCACCCCAGCAAGCATCCAGTGAAGACGCGTTCAGCCAGCTCGATACGGACAGCTCCACTGATCAAGCGAGTGTGACCCAGGCGCTGGAAAAAATGATCGCCAACCTGAGCAAGCAGTATTCGCTCGACAACGTCGCCACCGTGGGCAAATACCTCAACGTGGCCACGTAATCCCCGGCGACCTGACGACCACCGCGAGCAGGCTCGCTTCTACAGAGGTCCGCGTTCTCCTGTGGGAGCGGGCTTGCCGAGGCGTCGAACCGTCGCGATGGTCGTCAACGATGACGCGGGCCGCCTGAATGCCAGCGTTGCCTGATCCTCCATCGCGAGCAAGCTCGCTCCTACAGGGACACCACCGGATCTGTAGGAGCGAACTTGTTCGCGATGGAGGTCAACGATGACGCGGGCCGCCTGGATGCCAGCGGTGCCGGACCCTCCATCGCGAGCAAGCTCGCTCCTACAATGGGAGGCGTTTTCAGGATTTTGCCTGGCTCTTGCTCCAATCGTTCAACAGGCTGTACGCCACCGCCAGTAACGTCGGGCCGATGAAAAGGCCGATGAACCCGAACGCAATCAACCCGCCGAACACCCCCAGCAACACGATCACCAGCGGCAGGTTGCCGCCACGGCTGATCAGGTAAGGCTTGAGCACGTTATCGACCCCACTGATGATGAACGTGCCCCAGATACCCAGGAACACCGCCATCCCGTACTCACCTTTCCAGGCCAGCCAGGCCGTCGCCGGAATCCAGACCAAGGGTGGCCCCATGGGAATCAGGCTGAGCAGGAAAGTGACGATACCGAGCACCAGCGCGCCCGGCACGCCGGCGATGAGGAAGCCGACCAACGCAAGGATTGCCTGGGCTGCAGCCGTGCCGATCACGCCGTTCACCACTCGCTGCACAGTACCCGCCACGAGTTCGATGTAGTAACCGGCACGATCACCGATCAAGCGCTGCAGCAAGCCATGGACGAAAGCGGCGAGGCGCGGCCCGTCGCGATAGAAAAAGAACACGAAGACGATGCTCAGCGTCAGCTCCAGAATGCCGCCGCCAATCTGCGCGCTGCGCGCCAGCAACCAGTTGCCGACCTGCCCCAGATAAGGTTTGAGCGACGCCAGCAATGCCGCACCTTGCTGGTCGATGCTGTTCCAGACCACCACCAGCCGCTCGCCCACCAGCGGAACGCCGCCCAGCCAGTCCGGCGCCTCGGGCAGGCCTTCCATCTGCACATCCTTGATGAATGCCGTGGCGTCGCGCACATGATCCGCCAGGTTGAAACCCAGCCACACCAACGGCACCGCCACCAGCAGCATCCAGCCCAGGGTCAGCACTGCCGCCGCCAGGGATTCGCGGCCGTTGAGCCAACGGGTCAGCAACAACATCAAGGGCCAACTGGCGAACGCGAGCACCGCGCCCCAGAACAACGCCGACCAGAACGGCGCCATGACCCAAAGGCTCGCGCCAAACAGCACCAGGAGCAGGATCTGCACCAACAGCCGATCGTTATTGATCATCCGGATCTCGAAAAAAGTCAGTCTGCAAAAGAATAGGCGAATGCGCCCCGCGCACCCGCCTGGTACAGCTTATCGCAACAGCTCCATGTGCAGACCCGAGCCTTCGACGCTACCGGTTTCAAGGCGCGCCGTGCGCACGCCCTGGCCAATCAGCGCCTGACGCCAGGCTTCGGCATTCGGCCCGGACACGCTCACCCGCAGGGTAGTGTCCAGATTCAGGCCACGCGACAACAGACGCAGCCAGGTCTCCTCGGGGGCGCCGGTCAGCTGTGGAAAATCGAGCTCCCCCGTGCTTTTGAGCTCACGCAACAAGGTCGCGGAGGTTGGCAGCAATTCCCCCAGCGGCGCAGTCGCGTCAAACTGCTCAACGTGCAGGTAGGCCTTGCGATTGCCCCGGGTGATGCCGTACAGCGCCACCAGCGTGTTGTCGTTGGGCGCCGCCAGTCGTAACAGCAGGTATGCCTGCTGCTCATCGGAACCATAGAGCTTGGCGTTGCCGAAGACTTCATTGGCCCACAAGCTGCTCTCGCCACAATCGCGGGCCTGACACCAGAACAGCAACTGCGCATCCTGTTTTTGCAACGCTTCGCGAGCAGTGGTGAACGCAGCGTTGGAAGTTTGCTCAGGTGGCAATTCGTAGGTTACCGAAGTGGTATGCCCCCGCGCGCTGACCTGGCCGTCGAAGCGCAACTGGCCGCTGATCTTGCGAATCGAACCCATCGGATAGATCCGCTCGAGTTCGGTCGCGGGCCGATAGTCGACGATCTGTGAATCGGTCATGCGCGGCACGATCGGCAAATCCTGACTGCCCGGAACATCCGCGGCAAATGACAGAGAACTGAAACTACAGAACGTCAGCAGGCTGAGTGAACGTATGGATAAGGTCATCGGATCAGCATCGCCCGGGCACCCTCGGTGTAGAGATCTTTCATGGTTGTCTCCCCATTCAACCCGACCAGCCTCGACAGTTGCCGAACGCAAGTCAAGGAATGGCGAAGAACCGATTGAAACAGTCTGCTACAAGATCCGCTCCGGACTCGTCATTCAGGTGCAAATGATGACCGCCTGGCAGCTGTTCAAGGCTAAAGGGTAGACGCTCCAGCAACTCGGGGTGTTTGGCGAGCATGCCTTCGGCCGCGACAACCAACAGCGCTGGGCAACTGATACGGTGGACGAAGGCCATCGCCTGCTCGGTGGTCAGGCGCAGCGGCGACGGCAGCGTCAGGCGATTGTCCGTTCGCCAGGTGTAGCCACCCGAGACTGGCATCAGGCCCCGTTGTGCCAGCAGCTCGGCGGCTTCTCGACTGACGGCCACCAGGCCCTTCATGCGCGCTTCGATGGCGCGGTCGAGGGTGGCGTAGATCGGCTTGCGTTTCTCCCGCAGGTCCAACTGCGCTTGCAGCGCCATGCCCATGCGCTCGGCGGCGTTTTCACCTTTGTCCGTCGGCGGGATGACGCCATCGATCAGGGCAAGATGGGTCACGCGCTCAGGCATCGATCCGGCGATGATCAGCGAAGCGATGGCACCCATGGAGTGCCCCAGCAGCGCAAACCGTTTCAGGCCCATTTGCTCGGCGACCTGCAACACATCGTGGGCATAGTCCCACATGGCATAACCGGCACCCGCCGGACGATGCCCGGAATGACCATGACCGGCCATGTCCAGTGCGACGATGCGCAACCCTTTGAGCTTGGGCGCCAATCGGGCAAAACTGTTGGCGTTGTCCAGCCAGCCATGCAGGGCAATGACCGGCAAACCGTCTTCTGGACCGAACAGGTGCGCTGCCAGTTCGATATGCGGCAGGCTCAGGCGAACTTCTTCGACCACCGGCTTCATGCGCAATCCCGTTGTTGGCGACCGCCCCAGCGGCTGAACAGGTCCTTGAGCAGCGTGGCGGTGTCCTGTGGCCGCTCGAGGGGAAACATGTGCCCGCCCGGCATGGTCAGGGACTCGCCCTGTGGCAGGCGCCCGACGGAACTGGCGTGATGACGCATGACCACACGGCTGTCACGCCCACGCACTACCGCCAGCGGCACCTTCAAGTGACGCGTATGGCCAGGGCTGGTGTGAGGCACGCCACGGTAGATACTGATTTCGGTGGCGGGATCGAAACGAAGGCGCAACTTGTCGCCTACCGGTTCCAGACCGTGTTGCAGGTAGGCGTCGAAGCATTCCGGATCGAAACTGCGGAACAGGGTTTTACCGGCGAAATAGCGCCGGGCGCTGTCGAGGTCGGCAAACTCTTCCTTGCGCCCCAGCGTACGCCCCGCCGGTGTCAGGCGGTCGATGAAGCCAAAACGCTTGGCCGCCCGGATCACCCACTGATCGGCGCGGGTGAGCACTGGCGAGTCGAGCATGACTACGCCTCGGTACAACTCAGGGCAACGCAACGCCGCATGCAGGTGCAGCACGCCACCGAAGGAATGCCCCACCCCCCAAATCGGTTGCGCCTGTTGTTCGAGGTGGTGAATCAGCTCGTCCACCAGGTTATGCCAGTTGTCATCCGCCGGGAAACGCGGGTCATGGGCGTGCTGCGGCAAATGCGCAACCTGATACTCGGGCGCCAACGCCGCGAACAACTTGCCGTAGGTCCCCGAGGGAAAACCGTTGGCGTGAGCGAAAAATACCTGCTGCGACATACCGGCGAAGTCCAAAAACAATGACAGGCGTTGATTGTCCGCAAGACAGGGACCCGCAGCAATGACCGTAACTGCCAGGAATGATGACAGTCCGGTCAGGCGAATACCCCGCCGTTTGCAATCAACGCGCCCGCGGGTTCTCACCCAGTGGCACCACCGCCATGGTCAGGCGTGACACGCAACTGGCCTTGCCCTCGTCACTGGTCAGGCGAATGTCCCAGACGTGGGTGGTGCGCCCGATGTGGATGGGCTTGGCGACAGCGGTCACGCGCCCGCTGCGCAGGCCGCGCAAATGGTTGGCATTGATTTCCAGGCCCACGCAGTAGAACTTGCTGGCGTCGATGCACAGGTAGCTCGCCATGGAACCAACGGACTCGGCCAGCACCACCGAGGCGCCCCCATGGAGCAAACCATAAGGCTGGTGGGTGCGATGGTCGATCACCATGCTGGCAGTCAGGGACTCGTCGTCGAAGGCTTCGAAGCGGATGTCCAGCACTTCGCCAATGGTGTTTTTCTGAATTGCGTTCAATTGCTCGATGTTCGGAGTGGTACGCCACAAACTCATCGCAGGCATCCTTTATTGGTTTTGTTCGTGACTCAATCCTGCCACAGCACCGCATCTCTGTGCTCGCTCCATTCTGCAAAACGCGAACC
>Ga0308165_1003945_pt1 | contig 15266 bp, 13 predicted proteins | sample PhyWR2_FD_201032 | JGI IMG/M metagenome (GOLD analysis project Ga0308165, IMG submission 201032) | Phyllosphere microbial communities from UC Gill Tract Community Farm, Albany, California, United States - DLSLW.R2 | ecosystem: Host-associated > Plants > Phyllosphere > Unclassified | place: USA...
AAGCCGTCCTCGGCGCTGGCTATCCCAGCATCTGAGCGGGGTTGAGGCGGATTAGGTGATGACGGTGCGGTCATGAGACTGTACTTTCTCTTGGATTAGGAAGTGACTGCGTATCGTCGATGTAAAGATAGGCAGGATCGAATTGCCCCCGCACCGCCAGACGCTCCGGATCGGGTATCTCGACCAGCGAGGAGCGGAACACGCATAAACCCTCCTCGCGCAGTTGCCTCAGGACTCGGTTGACGTGGATATTGGTAAGGCCACAGATTTCGGCGAGATCGGTTTGGGTGAGCCCAAGCGCAAACCGGTGACCATCGCTGAGCCCGGCGGATATGAGCCTAGCGTTCGTCTCGCACAGGAAGTGGGCGACCCTTCCCATCGCGTCCAGTCTGCCGAGGCGGAACAACCATGCCCGGTGGATAGCCGCATCGATGAGCGTGGAAAACCACAGTTTACGGCCGAGCTGCGGCCGTTCCGCGATGATGGCATCCAGCGCAGAGTGCGGGACGATCGCGACCGTTGCCGCAGTCATTGTCGCCACGTCGTGGTCGAGGACCTTTAAAGGATAGGCGTGAAGATCAACGAAATCGCCAGGGACGTGGATCGCGACCAGCTGCCTTAAGCCCTTCCGATCGTCGATATAGCGAGATAGGATGCCCTCGATCAGCAACGTGCTGTGATCCAGTTCCATACCCGCGCGAACAACGATCTTGCGTGCATCGAGCGTCTGTACTTCCGCGATCGAGGCTTCCAGCGCTGCACGCTCATCCAGCGATAGGCTGACACCACGTTTGTAGCGGAGGAAGCGGTCAGTAAACACGCGATGGTCCCTTGCTGGCGTCGGAGAACGGGCTTCGATGCCAGCCTAACCCCTCGCGCAAGCGCGTGTTTCACCGGCTGCGGACAGAAACGTGCTGATCCAGGTTAATATCCGAGGATCGCGGGCAACTGAACGATCACGGCCTTTGTTACCGTCACACCAGTTCCCCGATGCCGCCTTTCGTGTGCCGCCCACAAATCGGCCCGCCGCTATCCATGACTTTTGACCGAGAGGAAAGCCACATGGCCAAGACGCCAGCCAAGCCGCGCGCGAAATCATCAGACAAGCTGATGTCGCCAGCCATGGCCCATGCGGACGTGGGCGGCGAATCTCCACAGAAGGCCGCGCCGGTCCCGGCCGACGCCGACATTGCGTTCACTTATGCTGCCCCCCAGGCAGCGGGCGGCGAAACGCATCAGGTGGCAGGCGGCGATGTCGCGACATTGACCACTCAACAGGGTATTCCCGTTGCGGACGATCAGAACAGCCTGAAGCAAGGCGCGCGCGGCCCGACCCTGCTCGAAGATTTCCATTTTCGCGAGAAGATGTTCCACTTCGATCATGAACGCATTCCCGAGCGGGTCGTCCATGCGCGCGGCTATGGTGCGCACGGCTTCTTCGAGCTGACCGACAGCCTGGCTGACGTCAGCCGCGCCGACGTGTTTCAGCGGGTCGGCGACCGGACGCCGGCATTCGTGCGGTTCTCGACAGTGGCCGGCTCCAAGGGTTCGGTCGATCTGGCTCGCGATGTGCGAGGCTTTGCGGTCAAGCTCTATACCCAGGAAGGCAACTGGGACCTGGTCGGCAACAACATCCCGGTGTTCTTCATCCAGGATGCGATGAAGTTCCCCGACCTAATCCACGCCGCCAAGCCGGAACCCGACCGCGCCTTCCCCCAAGCGCAGACCGCGCATGACAATTTCTGGGACTTTATCAGCCTTACGCCCGAGAGCTTCCACATGGTGATGTGGACGATGTCCGACCGCGCCATCCCGCGCTCCTTCCGCACGATGGAAGGCTTTGGCGTTCATACGTTCCGGCTGGTCGATGCGAAGGGCAAGTCCACTTTCGTCAAGTTCCACTGGAAGCCCAAACAGGGGTTGCAGTCGGTCGTCTGGAACGAGGCGGTCAAGATCAACGGCGCAGATCCCGATTTCCATCGCCGCGACTTGTGGGACGCGATCAACTCAGGCGACTTCCCTGAGTGGGAACTGGGCGTCCAGCTGTTCGACGATGCCTTTGCCGACAGCTTCGATTTCGACGTGCTCGATGCGACCAAGCTGATCCCCGAGGAACTGGTCCCGATCCGCGTGGTGGGCCGCCTGGTGCTCGACCGGGTGGTCGACAACTTCTTCGCCGAGACCGAGCAGGTCGCTTTCTGCACCCAGAACGTGCCGCCCGGTATCGACTTTTCCAACGACCCGCTGCTGCAGGGGCGCAATTTCTCGTACCTCGACACGCAGATCAAGCGCCTGGGCGGTCCCAACTTCACGCATATCCCGATCAATGCGCCCAAATGCCCGATGGCCCATTTTCAGCAGGATGGGCACATGGCGATGCACAATCCCAAGGGCCGCGTAAACTACGAGCCCAACAGCTGGGGCGCGACGCAGGGCGGCCCGCGCGAAGACCCGGTGCGCGGCTTCACCAGCTTTGCCGAGGAAGCGGGCGGCCCAAAGCAGCGGGTCCGGTCGGAAAGCTTTGCCGACCATTACAGCCAGGCGCGCCAGTTCTTCGTCAGCCAGACAGCGATCGAGCAGAAGCATATCGGCGACGCGCTGGTGTTCGAGCTGTCCAAGGTCGAGCGGCCCGACATCCGTTCGCGCACCGTTTCGCACTTGGTTAACATCGACGCGGGGCTGGCCGCGACGGTGGCGGACGGCCTGGGTCTCGCGGTCCCGGATGCCGCAGTCGCTGCGTCTGCCCCGATCACCGATCTGCCGGCTTCGGACAAGCTGAGCATCGTCAAGAATGGCCCGGCTGACTTCAAGGGCCGCAAGCTGGGCATCCTGCTGACTGACGGCGCCGATGCGGCCGTATTCAAGGCGCTGCTCAAGGCGGTCGATGCCGAAGGCGCCGTCTACGAAGTGATCGCACCCAAGATCGCCGGCGTCACCTTGTCGGACGGAACCACTGTCGCTGCCAAGCAGAAGATCGACGGAGGCCCGTCCGTCCTGTTCGATGCCGTTTCCATCCTGGCATCGCAGGAAGGCGCCGCGCTGCTGGCGATCGACGCCGCCGCCAAGGATTTCGTCACCGACGCCTTTGCGCACTGCAAGTTCATCGGCTTCACTGCTGAGGCACATGCGCTGTTCGTCAAGGCGGGCATCGGCGACGATCTCGACGAAGCCTGCTTGCTGCTGGCGAATGCCAAGGACGCGGGCGCATTCCTTAAAGCCTGCCGCACCTTGCGCCACTGGCCGCGCGAACTGGAGGTCGATCTGGATGCACGGCCCGCCGCCTGATCGGCCGATGTTCGCCGTGCGTCATCCCGGGGGCGGCCTTGTGCCGGCTCCGGTCCTGCGGGCCGAACCGCCGAAAGATCGGCGCCTGCGCATCGGCATCATCGCCCATCTCAAGCACCCCATCGCCGAGCCTTTCGCGGGCGGGCTGGAAATGCACACCCACCTGCTGGCCCGCGCCCTGCGCAATCGCGGCCATGCGGTAACGGTGTTCGCCTCGTCCGGCTCCGAACGAGGCATGGGGCTTGAACCGATCTGCACGGAAACCGCGCTCGACAATGTTGGGACGGACGAGGCCACCGATGTCGCCTTCTTTCGGGAACATCACGCCTACCTCAGCCTGATGAACGACTTGCGGCACCGCGACTTCGACGTGATCCACAACAACTCGCTGCACTACCTGCCGGTGACGCTGGCGGATGCGCTGCCGATGCCGATGGTCACCACCTTGCATACGCCGCCGTTCTGCTGGCTGGAAAGCGGCGTCCGCATGTGCTCTGCCGACAATCATGCGTTCGTCGCCGTATCGCTATCCGTGGCCGCGCTGTGGGCCCATGTCGCGAGGGCGGAAGAGGTGATCCTCAACGGGATTGACCTCAACAAATTTGCGTTTCATCCCCGGTCCGATCCGGCGGGCTATCTCGTCTGGTACGGACGCATCGTCCCGGAAAAGGGCCTGCATTTCGCGATCGATGCGGCGCGCCGTATTGGCCTGCCCTTGCGTATCGCCGGGCCGATCCTCGATCAGGACTACTACCGATCGCGGATCGAGCCGGAGCTGGGCGCCGGGGCCGTTCATGTCGGACATCTGGCCCATAGCGAATTGGCGCGGCTGGTTGGCGGGGCACGGGCGTTCCTGTGTACGCCGTTGTGGGACGAGCCCTATGGCCTCGTTGTAGCCGAGGCACTTGCCTGCGGTGTGCCGGTAGCGGCGTTCGCGCGCGGGGCAATCCCCGAGATCATCGACGCCTCCTGCGGCGTGCTGGCGACGCCCGATGATATCGCCTCGCTGGCGGCTGCCGGGCTTGCCGCGCTGGACCTCGATCGACGCGCCTGCCGGGCGCGGGCGGAGCGTGCTTGCGATGCCGCCCGGATGGTCGATGGGTATGAGGCGCTTTATCACCGCCGGATCGCAATGCGCCGTGACTGCGCGCAGGGCCTTGTTCCGATCGATCCGGCCTATGCCATCCCACCCCAAAGCGCAGAGCAGCATGTCTGAAAGCAGCACGCTGAACCTGTGCGTATGCGTTCCAGCTCGTGACGAAGCGGAGCGGTTGCCGGTCCTGCTCGAGGCGCTGGCAAACCAGACCTGGCCTGCGCCGGTCGTGGTCGCCATGGCCGTCAACAACACCAGTGATGACAGTCTCGCCGCCATCCAAGCCGCAGCCAGGCGTCATGCTGGGCGGCTGGTACTGCATGTCCGCGAGGTGACGTTTGCTCCGGAACAAGCTCATGCGGGCTCTGCTCGGCGTCTCGCTATGGATAGTGGGCTGGATCTTCTGTCCGCTGTAGACCACGGCGCGCTCGTAAGTACTGATGCCGACACCCGGCCGCCGCCCGAATGGCTCGCCAACATTGCCAAGGCTTTGGCGCAGGGCGCGGACATCGTCGGCGGCCGGATAGAGATCGAGGAATTCGAACCGCTACCCGATAATGTCCGGCACCTGAGGGCGGCATGGGACCGCTATTGGCATGACGTGCGCGCTATCGAGGATGCGCTTGATCCGCTGCCATGGGACCCGGCGCCGCGCCATGGCGACCACACCGGCGCTTCGCTCGCGATCACGACGGCTCTGTACCGCGCCTGCGGCGGTGTTCCGCTGCTGCGCACCGGCGAAGACCGTGCGTTGGTGAACGCCGCGCTGGCGCTTGGCGGACGACTTTCCCATCCAGCCGATGTCTTCACACGGGTGTCGCCCCGTCGCGATGGGCGAGCAGAAGGCGGCATGGCACTGGCCATGCAGGACCTTTACGAGATGGCGGCCCGCGGCGAGAATCCGCGAGCGCCTGCCTTCGATCACTGGCGCGAACGCGCGGCGTGGCGGCGCAGCCTGCGCGCCCGGCCCGATGGACAGGCGCTGATCGCCCGCGAGGAGCCGCTGCTCGACCCCATGCCGCACGACATGGAACTGGACGCCGCGTTACCGGACTGCGTTTCATGACCCGGCGCCCGATCGGATACTACGTCCATCATCACGGCGCCGGCCACCGTGCACGGGCCGATGCCATAGCCCGGGCCTGCGACTGGCCCGTGGTGTTGCTGGGCACCGGTATCGGCGCGGCGGGCGTGGACCTGCCGGACGATCGCCCGCGATCCGGGCGCTTTGATGGCGATGATGCCGCGCAGTGTCGGCCCGACGCCTTGCACTACGCACCTGTCGATCATGAAGGTGTACGCCGCCGCGTGGCCTCCATCGCCGGCTGGATCGCGGCGGAGAAGCCCGCCCTGATGGTCGTTGATGTTTCGGTCGAAGTAGCGATGCTAGCGCGCCTGGCCTCGGTGCCGACCATCTGCGTCCGGCTGAACGGCACGCGCGAAGATCCTGCCCATCTGGACGCCTTCAGGGGAGCGTCAGCCTTGCTCGCTCCTTTTTCCGCTGCGCTGGAGGGGCCGGCAACATCTGAGTGGGTACGCGACAAGACCATGTATCTGCCCGGGATAACCGCTGCCTCCGATGCCCGGCGATCGATCGATCGCCGGGTCCTGGTCATGTTCGGGCGCGGAGGCGATCCGGGCGACGGAACGCTGCTTGCCCGCATCGCGGCGGCCTGTCCGCGCTGGCATTGGCGCGTCATCGGCCCTGCGACCCGGCCCGCGCACGCTCCTGCAAATCTTGTTTTTGCCGGATGGGTCGACAGCGCGGAGCGCGAAATTGCTGAGGCTTCTCTGGTCATCGGTGCTGCAGGGAATGGCTTGGTAGGCGCTGTTCTGGCTGCGGATCGTCCTTTTATCTGCATTCCGGAGCCGCGTCCGTTTGGCGAGCAGCAGGCGGCGGCCGACCGTCTGGGCGAACTGGGTGCGGCGTTGGTACTGCCCTGCTGGCCCAATGCCGACGATTGGCCGCAGGTCCTGGAAGCGGCGATGTCATTGCCTGGTGGGGCCAGAAGGGCGCTGCACGATGCGCAAGGCGTAAAAAAAGCGGCCACATGGCTTACCGCGCACGCCGCAGCCGCCTCATCTTGCGAGGAGCAAACCGCTTGATACCGTCCACCTTGCCCCAGACCGGCTCCGATTGTCCCGCTGCACGGGCGACTTCGATCCTCCCGCGCCTGGTGGAGTTCGGCGCACGGTACGACGCCGCACCAGTGTTCCCCATCGAGAGCATGCGTTGTCTTGCCGCCGCCGGGTTGCACCTCGACTTTGCGCCCCGTGCCAGCGGCGGCGGCAACTTTACAGATGTCGTGGCCCGCCACTGCGCGATGTTCGATGTGCTGCGTATCGTTGGCCGCGCGGACCTCAGCCTCGGCCGGCTCTATGAAGGTCACGTCAACGCGATGGCGCTATTCGACTGGTGCGGCTCGCCCGAACAACAAGCTTGGCTTGGCCGCGAATTGCAGGCGGGCTCCTTTTACGGCGTCTGGGCGACTGAGCCGCAACCCGGTCTGCGCATCGAACTCGGCGACGATCGCCACAGGGTACTCGCCGGCCGCAAATCCTTCGCAAGCGGGGCAGGAGGCCTCGCCTATGCCATCGTGACCGCGCAGATGCCCGGCTGCGATCGGCAGCTTGTAATCGTCGAGGCCGACGAAGCGTCGCGCGCAGACGTCTCGGGATGGCGCGTGCGCGGAATGCGGGCGACCACCAGCGGGCTGTACGACCTCACCGGGATTCGCGTCGACCCAGTGAACCTGCTTGGCTTACCGGGCGATTATGACCGCGATCCTCGCTTCACTACCGGCGCTTGGCGCTTCACCGCTGTGCAACTGGGCGGCATCGAGGCGTTGCTAAGCGAAACGCGCCTCGCCATGACCGATACGGCACGCGGTGATCCGCTTCAACGCGCCAAGTTCGCCGATTGCGTCGCGGCGATGCGCACGGCGTATTTGTGGGCGCGCGAATGCGCCTTGCGCGCCGCACACGACGACATCGACGGTCCCGCTTTCGCGCGGCTTACGCGCGGCATCGTCGAGCGTGCCGGGCTGGATGTGATGGAATTAGCGGCAAGAATTGTCGGCACGCGCAGCGCCATGGATGGCCAACGGATCGACAAGATCATCCGTGATCTTTCGCTCTACCTTCGACAGGCCGGGCCTGACTATGCCCGCGACGAAGCGGCGAAGGTGTGGCTAGATCACGATGCATGGGGCGGCGAGGACGCCTTGTGGTGATGGCCTCGTTATCCGACAAGCCCTGGCGCCGCTTGCGCTGGCTGGTGCTGGCTCCTCACGCCGACGACGAGACATTGGGAGCAGGTGCACTGATCGCCCAGATGTCAGCGGCGGGGCAATTCGCCGGACTGGTCTATCTGACCGACGGATCAGGCTCGCATGAGACGCTGATAAATGGCGCGGGGCGGCTAATCGCAACGAGACGCCGCGAAGCGGCGACGGCCTTGTTCCGATTGACCGGGAGCCGCCGCAATCCACCGATGCATCTGAATTGGAAGGATGCCGCTCCAGCCGCCCGCGAAGGCTTTGATTTTGCTCGTACGGTTGCAAGAGTCGCGGCGATGTGCCGACGCCTGCAAGTCGATGCCATCGCCGTGACTTCCTTGGATGAACCCCATTGCGATCTTGTTGTAGCTGCCCAAATCGCCTATGCAGTGAAAGGACAGGCCAAGCGCCGGCTGACGATCGCAGAGTACTGCGTATGGGGAGAGGTTTCGGCCACGCGCCGGTACCATGCCGTTCGCACCCGCTCGATGCCGATCGGTAGACGCCGCCAAGCCCTGCGCTCCCATCGCAGCCAGTTGACCCCTTTCTACGGCCCTGGCTTCCAGCTCCCCAAGGACAAGCAGCGTATGTCTGCATCCGATGTCCTGTTCATCGAAAGATCGTCATGACCCGTCATGAAACCAGTCTTGGCCCTGCCTATTTCGAAAGCATGTTCCAGGGAACCGACGACCCGTGGGACCTGGAAAGTAGCGCTTACGAGCAAGCGAAATATGCCTACACGATAAAGGCGCTGGGTGGGCGAACGTACTCCAGCGCATTCGAAATAGGTTGCGCGAAAGGCGTGCTGACACATCGATTGGCGCCGCTGTGCGACCGGCTTCTGGGGATCGATGTCAGCGCGACCGCGCTTAGGGCGGCGCGGGTGCGATGCGCTGAATTCCGGCAGGTCGCTTTCGCCAACATGGTTTTCCCCCGACAGGCGCCCGAGGATGCGTTTGACCTCATCGTCCTGTCGGAAGTGGTCTACTACTGGGACGATGACGACATCCGGCGCGCAGGCGCCTGGCTGCGCAGCCACCTAGCGGCCGGCGGCGATATGATCCTCGTTCATTGGACCGGCGAAACCGATTATCCGCAAAGCGGCGATGGCGCGGTAGAGATGTTACAGGCCGCCCTGCGCGGCGGGATGGAGATCGTGACGGCGGAAACCCGCCCCGGGTATCGTCTTGATCTGTGGCGGCGCTCGCTGTGAGCATGAGCGTGCTTACCATCGTCAAGGATAGGCCTGGGCATCTGGAGCAGTTGATCGAAGGCTTGCGGCGCAGCGACGTAATGCCGAACGAATTTATCGCCGTGGACATGGGCAGCGACCCGCCCGTCAAACTGGGCGACATGCCATTTCCTGCGCGTGTCGTGCGGCTAGATGGCGACGGGTTGCCGCTGGCAGCGGCCCGAAATCTCGCAGCGCGTCGTGCGACCGGCGAGCTGCTGCTATTCCTCGATGTCGACTGCATACCCATGCGCGGCCTTATCGGTTCTATGGTAAAAGTACTGGAAGCGCACGCTGCGCTGGTATGCGCGCAGGTGCGCTATCTTGGGCCCGACGATGCTCGAGGTAGCTGGCAGGAAGCCGACCTGCTCGGGCGCTCTGCAGGTCATCCCGTACGTAGATTCCCGGCCAGTGGCATCCGCCGGGTCGAGGAAGCGGGACTGTTCTGGTCGCTGACGTTTGGCATCCTGCGCGAAAGTTTCTTCGATCTCGGCGGATTCGACGAGCGGTTCACCGGCTATGGTGCGGAGGATACCGATTTTGGTTTCCGTGCTCGTGAGGCGCAATTGCCCTTGCTCTTCATGGGTGGGCCCGGAGCATTCCACCAGCATCACGACACGTTCGATCCGCCGCTCCAGCACTTTGCAGATATCCTGCGCAATGCAGCACGGTTTCGGGGCAAATGGGGGATATGGCCTATGGAAGGCTGGCTTGCGGCATTCCAAAAAGCGGGGCTCATCCGGTTGACTGACGAGCAGATCGATGTGGTGCGGTATCCGACGTCACGGGAAATCTTGCTGGCCTGTTCCTCGCCGGCATTTTGAGGCTTTTACACAAATCAAATAATTACCCCCGCCGAAGCGGGGGTAACTCGTTCACTTGGCGCCGGTGCCAGGCTCTGTGGTCTTGGGCGACTTGCCGTCCTCGACCCGACCTTCGTTGCGAAGAGCGCGGCCCTCTTCGGCCTTCTTCTGACTTTCGGGGGACTTGCCGTGCTCGTTGAGCTCTTCCTTGACGAAACCGGCGGCTTCCTTGGCTTTGCCTTCGATGCTCATGATCGTCTCCTTCTGGACGTCTGCCACTGCAGATCGTGACATACCTAAAGCGACCCAAGTGCCTGTGCGGTTCCGCTCACAAGTGTTCAGACAAAAAATATAGCCTTTGCCAAATTGCCGTTGCCTCCGCTTCTATACTCAGAAGCTTCTCCAAGCGGGACTGCGGCAAGCATCGCTAACTGGCAATCAGGTTGTGGCGCCTACCGCTACCTGAGGGGGACGGAATCGCCGTGACGACATGAATTCAGCGCAGCTGACTGTCCTTGCTGCCACGTCGGTTGAACGCCGAATGCCCAGGCCGGGTGTCCCGTACAGATTGGCATGCGACGCACGTCCGCGCTCCAGGCAATGCTCGTCGCCTAGCTTCTGGAATGGGCTCGCCGCACTCCTCGCAGTCGGCGCGCCCATCGCCTTTGGGCATGCGAGCCCGGGCGGCCGAAACGGCATCCTTTAGACTGTCCTCGATCTGGTCTTGAACGGCGCTGTCAGGCGCCCAGCCATTCGCCATGGAAGTATCCTTTCAGTGCTTTGCAGATAGGAACGATATGGAGAATTTCACTACGTAATGAACTCAATGCAGCATTGGGCAGATCCGCATAAGGACGACCTTCCGAACCTCCGGACCGGAATCGCCATGTGCCGCGAACTACACCTTGCGCTGTTTGCTGCGCCAGCGGAATGGCATGATATCGCCCGCGAAAACCAATCTGGATTAATACGAATTTCCGCCGTCTGCCCGCATCCTGCCACCTACTTCCATGCGTTAAGAAACAGGATAGGCCGCACCGACGCGTGCCGACAAGACAGGCGAGGACTGCACGCTGACCGACATCGCAGAATGGCTCGCGCCCATCGCAACGATGATTGCGGCCATGATGACCGCCGTCAACTTGGGCGCCCGTGTGACCGGGTGGGGCTTTGTGATCTTTACCATCGGTTCGATTGCCTGGACGATCGTCGGGCTCGGCTCCGGACAGGTCAGCCTGATCGCAGCCAACGGGTTTCTGACGTTCGTCAATCTCGTCGGCATATGGCGTTGGCTGGGAAGGCAGCGCGCGTATGAAGACGGCGGACGATCCGCAAAGGCGGCCAGCCGCAGGGCATCTTCCCCCACGCTGTTCACCGCCAACGGTATCGCAGGTATGGCAGTCATGGACAGCGAAAGCGCCCCGCTCGGCAAAGCTGTCGATGCACTCATTGAATGCAGATCTGGTGCGGTGAGCTATGTCGTCGTGGCGACAACCGCCACTGCGGGAATTGCCGAACAGCTACGGCCCGTTTCGCGTGAGGCCATCGTGTTCGAGTGCGACCAGTTGGTGTTGCGGATGTCTCGCCACGCTTTCGAGGCAATCCCGCCAATAAATCCGGTTAGCTGGCCGACATCTATTTAGCTCAAGGACGCGAGGAGGGAAACTCACAGTCGCTTGTCAGCGTTACGTACTTAAATTCAAACAGGACGTTCCCCATGACCCACCCCGTCCGCTTTCACCCTTCCATCGAGCAAATAAAGCCGGATGAGGGCGAAACCATTCGCGGCCTTGAAGAACAATTTGATTCAATTCAGGAGACGACGGCCAAAGACTATAAATCGGGCGTACGCGCGGTCCACGCCAAAGCACATGGTATCGCCATCGGCCGCTTGACGGTAGCCGCCGGGCTTCCCCCGGAATTGGCCCAGGGCATCTTTTCGCATCCTGCCAGCTTCGATGCTGTCATCCGTATCTCCACCAATGCCGGCGACGTACTCGACGATGCGATTGCCCTGCCGCGCGGGCTAGCGCTTAAAGTGATGGATGTTTCCGGAGAACGGCTGCCCGGTTCGGAAAACGAAACCTCGCAAGATTTCATCATGGTCAATGGGCCGGTATTCGCGGCCCCCGATGCGGCTGCATTCCTTAAGAACCTGAAGCTGCTGTCGAAGACCACGGATGTTGCCGAAGGAGGCAAGAAGGTACTTTCGTCGGTGCTGCAGGGCGTCAATGCCGCGTTGTCAGCGGTGGGATACGAATCCCCGACGATCCAGCAGATGGGAGGCGCCCCGCAGGTTCACCCGCTGGGCGAAACCTACTATACCCAGACGCCGTTTCGATACGGTGACTACATCGCGAAGCTCAGCTTGGCGCCGGTGGCACCTGCGCTCACCTCGCTCACCGACGTCAAGATCGACGTAGAAGACCGCCCAGATGCCCTGCGCGAAGACGTCAGCCGCGACATGATCGAGCACGGCGGCCGGTGGGAGCTACGCGTCCAGCTTAACACCGACCTCGACAAGATGCGGGTCGAGAATCCGACCATCGAATGGAGCGAAGAAGAAAGTCCATTCGTTACCGTAGCCACGCTCGATATCGAACCGCAGATCAGTTGGCAGCATGGAACGCGTGACCGGCAGGATGATGCGCTCAGCTTCAACATCTGGCGAGGCACCACGTCGCACCAGCCGTTGGGCAACGTCAATCGCGCTCGCAACGATACCTACCGCCGCTCGACCGCTTTTCGGGCTCAGGTCAACGGCTGCCCGATGCACGACCCTCGCAAACCACAGGATATTGCCGCCGAGTAATCCATGGCTCAGCCGGCGTCTTTTACAGGTGCCGGCTGAGCCGAAACACGGCTGTCGCGTCCAGTCGCTTTCGACCAGATGGGGGCCACCGCACCTCGCTCGCCCGTTCAACTGCTGGACTGTTCCATGACTGACGAAAAAGACGGCACAGTCCATTACGATGGTGCTGAAGGTGGGTGGGGCTCGCTACGCGGAATAGTCGAGACCGCCTGGCGCGAACGTTCGACCCCGGGTGCCTTGGATACGCTGAGGCGGCAGAACAAGGTAAAGGGCTTCATGTGCGTTTCTTGCGCATGGGGAAAGCCAGCCAAGCCGCATGCATTGGAATTTTGCGAAAACGGCGCAAAGGCCACGCTTTGGGAACTGACGAGCCGCCGCTGTACCCCCGAGTTCTTCGCCGAGCACACGGTCAGTGATCTGAGAACGTGGAAGGACTACGACCTCGAACAGCAGGGCCGCCTGACGCATCCGATGCGCTATGAGCGGCAAAGCGACACTTACGTTCCATGTTCCTGGGAGGAAGCCTTCGCAGCGATCGGTGGTGAACTAAAGGCGATCGACCCGGGCTCGGCGGTGTTTTACGCCTCGGGACGCGCGAGCTTGGAAACCAGCTACCTATATGCTCTGTTCGCCAGGCTGTATGGTCACAACAACCTGCCCGACAGCTCCAACATGTGCCACGAGACGACTTCGGTTTCGTTGAACAAGGTGATCGGATCTCCTGTCGGAACCTGTGTCCTGGCCGATTTCGATGTGTGCGATGCCATCTTCTTCTTTGGGCAGAATACCGGGTCCAACAGCCCACGCCTCCTTCACCCCTTGCAGGAGGCGGTCAAGCGCGGCGCGAAGATCGTCACGTTCAATCCTATCCGCGAAAAAGGTCTCGAAGAGTTCAAGAACCCCCAAAGCCCGGTGGAGATGCTCACGCCCAAGAAGACGGAGATTTCCACGCTCTACCTGCAGGTAAAGGCAGGCGGGGATATCGCGGCGATAACCGGACTGATCAAGCATGTCCTCGCTGCTGAGAAGGAACGGTGGCGCGACGAGAAACAACACGTTCTCGATGTCGACTTTATTGCTCAGCACACTTCTGGCTTCGATGACCTGGCGGCCCACGTAGAAACGACGAGCTGGGACGAGATCGAGCGCGAGAGCGGGCTTTCGCGTGAAGACCTTGGCAAAGCGGCCCAAATTTACATCGATGCGCCTCGCTCCATCGCCATGTTCGGCATGGGCCTGACCCAGCATGTCCACGGCTCGCAGAACATTGCCGCTCTCACCAATTTATGGTTGCTCAAAGGCAATGTCGGTCGCGACGGCACCGGCATTTCACCCGTGCGCGGACACTCCAATGTCCAGGGTCAGCGGACTGTCGGTATCTCGGAAAAACCGGACCTTGTGCCCCTCGACAGACTGGCCGAGCAGTTCGGGTTCGCGCCTCCGCGCGAGGAGGGCCTGAACACGGTCACGGCGTGCCATAAGATCCTCTCCGGAGAAGTACGGACGTTCATCGGCCTGGGCGGCAACTTCATCCGTGCCATCCCTGAGCGCGAAAAGATGGAAGAGGCCTGGACCCGGCTGCGCCTGACTGTGCAGATCGCTACCAAGCTGAACCGCAGCCATCTGGTGCATGGAGAGGTCGCCTATCTCCTGCCGTGCCTCGGGCGGTCCGAACAGGACGTGCAGCGCACCGGCCCGCAAGCTGTGACGATGGAAGATTCGCTTTCCTGCATCCACGGCTCGCTTGGCAAGAACGGGCCGGCGTCCGAACACTTGCGTTCGGAAGTCGCGATCGTCGCCGGCATGGCCAAGGCAACGCTGCCACCCAACCCCAGGGTGTATTGGGATGATTGGACGGACGACTACGCGAAGATCCGCGAGTGCATCGAGCACACTTATCCCGAGCAGTTCCGTGACTTCAACCAGCGCGTCTTTACCCCCGGCGGTTTCTACCGCGGCAATCCCGCACGTGAACGTATCTGGAAGACCCAAAGCGGGAAGGCGCAATTCAGCGTTCCTACCGCAATGCGGTCAATCGGTTTCGCGGATTCACCAGGGCGCTTTCGCCTCATGACGCTGCGTTCCAACGACCAGTTCAACACCACGATCTATGGCTATTCCGATCGTCTTCGCGGGATCGAGGGCACGCGCGACGTCGTGCTAATGAACCCAGAGGACATCGTTGCAGCGGGGCTTTGCGAAGGCCAGGTGATCGGGCTCATCGGGGATGCAGGCGACGGGGTCCATCGGCAGGTCGACGGGCTTACCGTTACTCCATTTCTTGTGCCGCGCGGCTGTATTGGGGCATACTATCCCGAAATGAACCCGCTCATCCCTTTGTGGTATCACGACGAAGAATCAAAGACGCCCGCCTCCAAGGGCGTGCCGGTGCGCATTGTCGGAGCTTTCTCACCCGGACGGGCATGAAGCGCACGCTTCGGGGCGTAGCGATTGTGCCAGCGCCACGCTCAACCGGGATGAGAGCCCGCGATCTCAATGCCAACCCGATCAAACAGGCGATCCGCCAGCACCGCGTGGCTTTTTTCAACGACGGCAGGCGGTGCGAGAGGTCGGTGGTCAGGCCCCCAACACACGGCTCGCACCGACGTCGGTCACTTGGCGGGTCCATTGTGACGTCGCCTCGATGATTGCCATCGGGATCGCCGGCCTGCTGCTAGAGCTAGGACACACTCACTGGAGCCAGAATATAACCGTGGCGGCGATCATGCCGGAAGGCGACTAAGAGCTATCTGGCCCTATTGGC
>Ga0308165_1003951_pt1 | contig 15242 bp, 10 predicted proteins | sample PhyWR2_FD_201032 | JGI IMG/M metagenome (GOLD analysis project Ga0308165, IMG submission 201032) | Phyllosphere microbial communities from UC Gill Tract Community Farm, Albany, California, United States - DLSLW.R2 | ecosystem: Host-associated > Plants > Phyllosphere > Unclassified | place: USA...
CGATGAAAATGCTTTAACGCGCATTGATATGAGTGAATATCAAGAACGTCATGCGGTTTCTCGTTTAATAGGTGCGCCTCCTGGATACGTGGGTTACGATGAGGGTGGTCAGTTGACAGAAGCGGTTAGACGTAAACCTTATTCGGTGGTATTGCTTGATGAGATTGAAAAAGCACATCCTGATGTATTTAACATTCTATTGCAGGTGTTAGATGATGGCCGATTAACGGATAATAAAGGCAGAACGGTGAATTTTAAAAACACCATTATCATTATGACCTCTAATATTGGTGCACACTTAATTCAGGATAATTTTAAAGATTTGAGCGACGAAAACCGCGATGAAGTAATTGCCAAAACCAAAAACGAATTGTTTGAGGTATTAAAACAAACGATCCGTCCGGAGTTTTTGAATAGAATTGATGAGCTGATTATGTTTACACCATTAAACCGCAGCGAAATCAGAAATATTGTTAGCTTACAGATTAAACATGTACAGCAAACATTGGCCGAAATGGGTATAGAAATGGAGGCCAGCGATGAAGCGCTAGATTGGTTGGCACAATTGGGTTACGACCCGCAGTTTGGTGCCAGGCCGCTGAAAAGAGTTATTCAGAAAAGAATCTTAAATGAGCTATCGAAAGAGATATTGGCGGGTAAGATAGATAAAGACAGCAAAATTAAGTTGGATATGTTTGACCATAATTTTGTGTTCCTGAACCAAAACGCTGGTTAAAACATAACGATCAAATCCCGTAGATTAATTTCTACGGGATTTTTTTTAAAAATCCGCTATACAAAGTAACTAACATGGTAGTTCATTTTCTTGTTTTTTGTTTCAATAATGATTATTATTGATTACACACAAAAACACAAATAAAATGAAACCTAAATTAATCATCATGGCGCTGCTATGCGCCGTCAGTTGGCGCTGCTATGCCCAAACTGAAAAAGGAACCGGTTTTGCCGGAATCAGTCTGAGTTTCGGCACCTCGAAACAAAACAATTCCTCACCAAGCTTAAATACTTTTACCGTAACACCCAGAGGAGGTTACTTTTTGGCCAATAATTTTGCCATAGGGCTCGAAATTCCTTTAAATCTTTCCAAACTACGTGGCGAAAGTTATACCAAGTGGGACGAAGAAGAAGGTGGTTATAAGGATGTTAACGGCATAAAAGAATTTAGCTTCGGCTTCTCCCCTTTTCTACGCAAATATGTTGATGTAAAAGAACGTTTCAAGTTTTTTGTTCAGGCAAATCTGCTACTTCAGATTAATACATTTAATAGGATCGACAGTGAAGGTTACCTTGTACGTACAGATGCACGAGCAAAAGGCTTTGGAGCAAGTTTAAGCCCAGGTTTTGCCTACATGCTTTCTAACGACTCGAGCATTGAGTTTTCTTTTCCCATTTTAAGCTTCTTTCATCAAAATTATTATGCTGAAGAATCATTATACAATTTCGATAAGAAAAATAACTTGAGATTGGCACTCGATAACTTTACCCCTACTTTCACTGTCAATATTCATTTCTAATCTTAACATCTCATGAAGAATATACTTAGCTTACCAAGTTTAAAGGTTTTAACCTTCGCCCTGCTTTTAACTTCTGTACATAAAACAAACGCACAAACAACAGAAAGTACCGAAATTAAATATTACAGAAGTATTTTTCCCGAAGAAAATGGAAAACCCGAATTCATTGGAAATAAAAAAATAGAATATTATAGAAGTATTTTCCCGGAAGAGAATGGAAAGATTAAATCCATCGGAGATAAGAAATTTGAATACTATAGAAGTATTTTCCCAGAGGAAAATGGTAAAGTTAAATCTATCGGCGATAAAAAAATCGAATATTATCGAAGCATCTTTCCCAAAGAAAATGGAAAGGTAAAATCAATCGGGGATATGTCAATCGAATATTATCGAAGCATCTTCCCCGAAGAAGATGGGAAAATCAAATCAATAGGCAATGTAGCAATCCAATACTACAGGAGCATTTTTGAAGAAGAGAATGGAAAGATTAAATCGATAGGCGACGCACAGATCGAATACAACAGAAGCATTTTTCCTGAAGAAAACGGAAAGATTAAATCTATTACCGCAAACATAGGAGGCAATTTCAACTCCACTCCTCTTGAAATGTACTACTTTATCCTGAACGCAAATTCCAAATAGGATACAAATCAGTCTTATTAATACGCAACACCGATCGAAGAAAACAGATCGGTGTTTTTTTATTACTGATAATCAACGTCTTAACAAATATTAAAACTAAACTAATAGTTAATATCGCTTTTTTATTTTATTATTGAATACACAAAAACACAAATGAAAATGAAAAAACAATTATTAGTTACGGCTATGGCCGTGGGTATCTCCCTATGCGGTTTTGCACAAACAAAAGGAACAAATGCTTTAAGCTTCGGTGTTAACTCTACAAAATCTAAAAGCAGTGGAAACAACTACGAAACCGAATCAAAAAACAACTCTTTTACCCTTGGTTATGGCTATTTCTTTAAAGACAATGATAAAATTGGCTTAGATTTAACCTATGGAATAAATAAAAATTTCTCTGGAAGTAACAGTAACCAAGAACAAAAAAGCTATGGCGGAAACCTAAGTTACCAACACTATTTTCCTCTTATAAAAACCTTATATGCTTATGCAGGTGGAAAAGCTAGCTATACCTATTCTAAAAACAATAGTTTATACAGCAATACTTATCCTCAGGTAACAAACTTCACTTCAAACCAATACGCTATAGGTGCCTATGGTGGCATTACCTGGTTTTTATCAAAAAGATTCGCTCTAGAAACAAGTTTATTATCAGCGGATATTGTTTATAGCAAAACAGAGCAAAACGAAGTCAACGCCAATAACTTTTTCACCAAAAATGAATACACTTCATTCAATTTAAGCAGTCAGGGTTTTATCAATAACCTTGGCTTTAAGATTTATATCCTATTTTAACTTCTCAACAGTCAAAATTTTGGCCCATCCTTTAACATTGGATGGGCTTTTTTTATTTCTTCTTCGTTTCAATATTGGGTAAGAAACCTGTCAACAATCCGATTAAAGGCAGAAACGCGCAAACATTAAATACATATTCAATACTGGTAGAATCGGCCAATTTACCTAATAGTGCCGAACCGATACCGCCCATACCAAAGGCAAAACCGAAAAATAGTCCAGCAACCAACCCTACTTTACCTGGAATCAATTCCTGTGCATAAACTAAAATGGCTGAAAATGCCGACGCTAAAATCATCCCAATGGGAACAATAAGCACCCCTACCCAAAACAAGTTTGCATGTGGTAATAATAAAGCAAAAGGAGCAGTACCTAATATTGATGCCCATATTACATATTTACGCCCTATTTTATCTCCTATCGGCCCACCTATTAGTGTACCTGCTGCTACTGAGAACAAAAATACGAATAGATAAATCTGCGAAGTCTGTACCGAAACATGGAATTTATCAATCAGATAAAAGGTGAAATAATTGGTTAAACTCGCCATGTAAAAGTATTTAGAGAAAATAAGCAAGAGTAAAATACATACAGAGAAAATCACTTTCTTTCTCGAAAACTGGTTTACAACTGTTTGTATATTGATTTTTTTACTTCTAGAAAGCATAAAACCTTTGTACCAATTGCCTACATATGTAAGGATGATAATGGCCAAAAGCGCGATTACCGAAAACCAGATCACGCTGAATTGCCCGTAAGGAACGATAATCCATGCAGCCAACAACGGCCCTAATGAACTCCCTGCGTTACCGCCCAACTGAAAAACAGATTGTGCCAGTCCCCTCTTTCCACCCGATGCAGCATGTGCCATCCTGGAAGCCTCAGGATGAAATATAGAAGAGCCTATCCCAATGAAGCATACCGAAATTAATATGGTATAAAAATGGGTGGATTGTGAAAGCGAAATTAAACCAATCAAGGTAAAACCCATCCCTACCGCCAAAGAAAATGGTTGTGGTTTTTTATCTGTATACAAACCAACAAAAGGCTGTAACAGCGACGCTGCCAATTGAAAGGTGAGTGTAATTAACCCAATTTGCGAAAAACTTAAATGGTAACTGGTTTTAATAATCGGGTAAATGGCTGGGATTAGCGATTGAATGGTATCATTTAAAAGATGCGAAAAACTTAAAGCGAAAAGGATCGGAAAAACGGTTTTTTCAATAATTGAGGTAGTAGAGGTTTGCTCATTCATAATTGGTATACTTAATACCGTCAAAAATAGGGATTATAAATTTTTAAACGTTACGCCTTGTCCTTGCAAAAACCAAACATTTTTATAAAGTTTCGGTTTTATAGCTATGGAAAAGAACAGAAAGATTGTTGGCTTATGTGGAAGTTTAAGAAAAGGCTCCTATAATGCGATGTTACTCAAAATTGCAGGCAGTTTAGTCCCTGAAGGTATCGAATTCGAAATTGTAGCTTTTGATGATATCCCTGTTTATAATGCAGATCATGATCTACCAGAGGTTGAAGAGCGGCCAGCAAGTGTGGTTAAATTCAGAAATGCTTTAGCCAATGCCGACGCTTTTATCATTGTTTCTCCTGAATATAATTATTCTATCCCCGGTGGATTGAAAAATGCCATAGACTGGGCCAGCCGTGGTAAGGATTCGCCATTAATGCATAAATCGGTTGCCATAATGGGAGCAACGCAGGGCATGTGGGGAACTGTTAGGATGCAAACCGCATTTCTACCTGTTTTTACTTTTTTAAATATGAACCCTGTTTTACAACCAGAAGTTTTGGTTGCACAGGCACAAAACAAATTCGATTCGGAAGGAAACTTAACCGATGAGAAAACCATTGGCATCATCAAAAAGAAAATCGAAAATTTAATTTTAGCCTGTAAGGTTTAAATAAAAATTGCTACAAGGTTTCCTCAAAACCTGCCATTTCTGCTAGTTAAAAATCTGACATTTATACAAAAAAAGTCAGATTGTCAATCTGTCATGCCTAAAAAATTAATCAATCGATTGATTTTTAGTCACACGAAAATAATATTGACTTAACATTAAATTTACATCTGTTTGTGAGTTAAGCAGTTGACCAAAAACTGATTTTTTAATGACCTAAGCAATGTTTTTTGGCACAAGTGTTGACTTTTAGGCGAATATAGTCAGACATTAAAATAACAAAATTGACTATATTTTAATAACAAATAAATAATAAAAAAGATGAAAAAACTATTATTATCTTTAGTAGCAGTAGCAGGTTTAGTTTATGGTGCACAAGCGCAAACTGAAAAAGGAAATTTTATGTTAGGTGGTAATGTAGGTGTAAACTCTACAAAAGCTGACGGCGCTCCAAAAGCAGATTTCAGCTTTACAGTATTACCAAGTGTTGGTTATTTTATCAGCAACAATTTTGCAATCGGTACCGGTGTTGGTTACGAATACAATAAAACAGTTAGCGAAAAAACTCAGGATGGTGCGTTTAAAGTTGCTCCTTTTGGTCGTTACTATGTTGGTTTATCAGATCAATTTAAATTCTTCGGACAATTATCTGTGCCATTGGCTTTCGGTCAGTTAAAAGCAACCGATGCAAACGGCGATAACTCAGTAAAATTGGGTACCACTACCAAAATCGGTGTAGAAGTTGCTCCAGGTTTTGCTTTTTTCCCAACTAAGAAAATCGGTATCGAACTTTCAGTTAAAGGTTTAAGTTATGAAAACTACACCATCAAAGCTGAAGGAACAGGTGCTAAATTAAAAACAAACAGCTTTGGCTTAAACGCTGATACTTTTGCGCCAAGATTAGGTGTACAGTTCTACTTTTAATTAAGTCTTCTCAAAAGGAAAAACTTATAAATGACTTTTTTTCAAGAAGCGTCCCGGTTTGTTAATCGGGACGCTTTTTGTTTTTATTTCTTTCTCTAATGGCTTTAAATTCTGATCCATCTTTCCATTTCGGATAAGAATCTTCGTTGCTAATTCGATAACCCATATCGAAAAGCATCCTTACATCCTCAACTATACCTGATAAATCCCATGTTTTGGCATCAAAATTATCTTGTGGCGAATGGTAACGGAATTTGGTAAAATCTGCTACCTGTTTTAATCCCCATGCTCTTCCATTTTTAATGTTCTCTACCCCCGAACCTGTAAACAATGATGGCACACCAACTTTTGCCAGGTTAAAATGATCAGAACGGTAATACAAGCCTGATGATGGAACAGGATCAGGCACAATTACCCTATTCTGCTTTTTCGCAGCTTCCACAGCATAATCTTCCAATTCTGATTGGCCAAAACCATACACTACAATATCTTTTGTTTTACCAGCTATGCCCATCATATCCATGTTAATGTTGGCAACTGTTTTGGCTAAAGGAAAGGTTGGATGCTTGGCATAATATTCAGATCCCAATAAACCCTGTTCCTCGGCAGTATAAGAAATAAACAAAATAGTTCGACCGGGCGCTTTAGGCAATTTTTTAAAAGCAGAAGCAATTTCAAAGAGAGATGCTACCCCTGTTGCATTATCTACAGCACCATTATAGATCGAATCGCCCTGTATCTTCTCTCCCACACCTAAATGATCCCAATGTGCCGAATAAATAACGGCTTCATCATTACGCTTATCGCCCGGTATTTTAGCTAAAACATTGTAGGTAACAGATTTTTTGATGTTATTTTTAACTTTTACTGAAGTACTGATGCCTAAATCAACAGCTTTAAAACCTTTTTTACGTGCACTTAAAGCCAACGCATCGAATGATTTACCATCCATTGCAAATAATTGCTTTGCTTTTTCTAAAGTAATCCAACCCTCTACCACACTCCTGTTCATCCCGTTATCCTCACTTTGCAGCGTAAGTTTAGATTTCGACCAGCCGCTACGAACAACTGTCCAGGGGTAAGCAGCAGGTTCTGTATCGTGTACAATAATAATTCCGGTAGCGCCTTGCCTTGCAGCTTCTTCAAATTTATACGTCCAACGGCCATAGTAAGTCATGCTTTTACCTTTAAACAAAGTAGAATCTGCAAAACCAGGATCATTGATCAATACCACAACTGTTTTTCCTTTAACATTAAGGTTGTCATAATCGTTCCAGCCATATTCTGGTGCCACAATACCATAACCTGCAAAAACAAGTGGCGAATTGGTAATGCTCACCTCATTTTGTACACGCCTGGTGCCTGCCACAAAATCAGTTAAATAGTTTAGGGTTAAGGATGCCATTTTCCCTTTAAATACCATTTTATCTTCTGGTATTGATTTAATCTCGACCATTGGTACTTCCTGAAAAAAACTATTTCCATTACCAGGTTCCAAACCTAATTTTTCGAACTGTGCCTTTAAATAATTGATGGTTTTGGTTTCTCCATTGGTAAAAGGTTTTCGGCCCTCCAGGCTATCGGCTGCAATTACCGATAGATATTGAGTTAAACTGGAATCGTTAATGGCTTTTATGACTAATGAATCAATACCTGCATTATCACTTTTGGAAGTTTGTTTGCAAGCAAGTAAAAAAAACAGTGCACAGCTGGAAAATAGTATGTATTTTTTCATTTATGAGGCTAGGTTCTAACTTAATGAGATGATTTGCAGAAAAATACAAAGAAATTAGCAATTATCTGCGTTTATTACCTTAAATCTACGGAAACGAATACAGCAAAATGCGTTTATCGTTGATCATTCAGACTTATGCAGATCAGATTTATTTCTTAATCAACTTAAATTTCTTTAGCTGTTGACCATTTTTATTAATCACACCTACATAAACGCCTGTAGATAGTGCATTAAGCGCAAATTTGTTAGAGCTTGTTGCTTTTTCTTCAAAAACCTTCTGCCCTAATATGTTAAAGATAGAAAGGCTATAATCTTCGAACGAACCACTTAAAATGGTTAAATAATCGGCTACAGGATTTGGGTAGAAAGAAAATTGATCTTCTTTAAGGTAAACCACTGAAACCAGATCGCTCTGCACCTGTCCGTTTACTGTTTCGAAAGTTACGCGATAAAATTGTATTCCCTCCTTTGGTCGGTCATCAAAAATAGCATAATCTAACTGATTTTGAATCGGTTTTGTCTGCTGTAGAGGCGTGAAACTATTCACACCTATTTGTTTTTCCCAAATGATATTTTTTAAATCCAAGGTAGTCCCAATACTTAAATCGAGCCTAATCCTATCCTCAGCAACCGATGCAGACAAACTTTTCACATAACAGGCAATTCCCTGTTGGGTATAATCGATGGTATAACTTTTTAAACCGGTAAAAGCTGTTCCATTGGCTGCCACTGCAAAATATTTCCCCGAAATTTTACTCATATCAAGTTTAGCAATGGTATCGGCAAGAGTTAAAAGCGGAGAAAGTACATTATCTACTATGCTGTAAAGTGTATAATCTTTAGCGCCAGGCTGAGGGTTCCAGTTTAATACAATTCCATCTTTGCAGGCATAGCCCACTTTCAATATCCTCGGACTGGAAATCACAAAAGGTTGACTCATAATTACGTTCCCCTCTACTTCCATTTTTATCATGGCTTTTGAAAACAGATCGGGCGCAATCCAGCTATAAAATCCCCTGCTTAAATCTAATCCCGATGCGATTATTTCCCACGAGATCCCGTCATTATAACTCACTGATAAATTTCCGCTTTTGCTTGAATAATTATTTTCCCACCGGATATAATTCCCTTCATTGGCAAAAAAATATTCATTTTTCTCTGGGCTAATAAATGAAAAGGTATTTTTCATCTTATAACGATAAGCCAATGCAAAGCGTTGATTATTGCCCTGTGCGATCCTGTTTCCTTTAACATGTATATTATAAGCTCCTGCTACAGGATGATCAATACTGACCTGCTGTATGGCATTAATTACATCTGCCTTTCGTACTGCTGGCTTCGAAAGGGAATCTAAATGCGGAAAACTACTTAAAGCCCATGGCAATGTTAAACTCCCTGACGGGTTTTCGAGACTTAAATCCAATCCATTAACCAAGCTTTGCGCAACATTTACAACAGCTGCCGGATCGTTCCAGGTAATGGTAAGTTTAACTTCGGCTACATTAGCAGGAATGTTGAGTGGAAGTATCAGATCCTGGGTTTTAGCTACATCATACATAGCTACTCTGTTTTCATCTAAAGTTTTTAATGATTGGGCTACATTTAATTTCCCATAGCCATAAACAAAATCGACCTGTGGTGTTCCCAAATCATCGGCCGAATTAATCAATGTTGCCTTGATCAACGCTGCCGAAGCCTTTTTTTTGTATTTCTGCTGATAAAATTGTTCTAATAAAGCGATTGAACCACTGGTAATTGCTGCCGAACCTGATGTTCCATCTTCACCCAAGGCAACAAGCTCGGGTTTTACGCGTCCATCGTAAGCAGGACCTTTACTACTCAGATTTTCAGAAACATCTTCCCTACTGATTCCACCTATAACCAAAACATTTTTAGCCTGTTTAAAATTACCCGTTAAATTGGCCCTGGAAGTTATCCCTTGATAAAAACCAAGGGATGGTGTGGTTGTTCCTTTATTTCCGGCAGAAAAAACATGCACCATGGTATCGGTTTCGAAGATCTGTTTATCGTAAGCAGCGGCCTCTATTCCATAATCGTTGTCAATATCGGTACCATATGAATGATTTTGGACGCTGATATTAAGCCTGTTTAAATCTGTAACCAAATCAGGCATCAGGTTAGAAAAATCAGAAAAAGCCAGTTTAGCTTTTGGTGCAGCGCCCACCCCACGGATAAAGGAATTACCATTGCCCAGTGCCAGGGTGGCCATTGTAGTGGCATGACTGGTAGGTGTTTTTCCAATAATGGCACCAGGAAGCGTTTTTCCCATTAAATCAAGATCGGCGGCATCATACATTCCCTCTTTAAACGAAACATTAATTCCTGCACCATCAATCCCTGGAAAAAGACGATGGGCATTCGAAATCTGATTTAAACTCAAATCGAGGCCATTAATTACCACTTCCTCTTTTGCTACAGGTAGTGTATCGGCATATAATACGTCTGCGCGCTCCAGTAGCAATAATAAATCGGCAGGCAAAATATTAATAGTTAATACATTATTTGTATAATCTACTGCTTTTAGCGTCAGGTTTTTGGCCGCATCTGATAATGCATTGGTGTTTTTAAAAGCAACCCTTACCAAAATAAAATCATTCTTTTTTGTAGCCTTGTTTAGCACTTTCATTAAACGATCGCTGCCTTTCCAAAGTCCGTTTGCCTGCTCCTGATTGATTACACTTTTTGAAAGGCTGGAAACGACTGATTTTTCGACAATAAAATAATCGCGGGCAAGCTTCTTTTTAGGCTGCAATAATTGAATTTCACTAGCGGTTAAACCGCGATTAAATCGAACTAATATTAAAGACTCTCCATCTATTTTCTGAGGATTTTCTGTTTTTGAAATAAATTTTTCAAAATATTTTTCTATTCCAGCAGGTTGTACCTGCGCGTTTAAACAAAATACAGACAGACAAAAATATATAACTAAAAATACAGTAATGACTCTCAATAATTATTTTATTATAAAATTTTGATTACATGGATTATCTTCCCTAAATTAGGATTTATAAGGTAATCCGCAAATTTTATTAACTAACTTATTCATTCTAAAAAAAATCAAACCTAAACAAGATGAAAACATTCAAATTTTTATCAATTGCAGCACTATGTCTTCTACTTACTTTTTTATATTCATGTAAGAGTAATAATACAGAAAGTGCAGTAGAAAACAAAACTGATATTTCAGCTGACAAATTATCGCAGATCAAATCTTTAGGATTTAGTACCGACAATCTCCGTAAAATTGACGAAGGTTATTTAGTTGAAGGCGATATCCTTTTAACTGAAGATAATTTAACCGAAACTTCTACTGGTGCAAATTTAAATATTGCTGAAACCGAGCAATACCGAACCACAAACGTTGTTAAATCTTTACCACGAGTAATTACCGTATCAGTAACCAATTTACCTCAGGTATATAGCGATGCGGTAAACACGATGATTTCGAGATACAACTCGCTGGGTTTACGCATTACTTTCCAAAGGGCTAGTGCCGGCACTACCGGCAACATTAATGTGGTTGGCTTTAACGAAGGTCCGAGTGGTGGTTTTATTACCTTAGGCTCTGCAGGCTTCCCTACCTCTTCTGGAAAACCGTTTAATCAGATCAGAATGAACACCAATGCAGCTGCTTATGGTGCAAACCCTAATTTACTGTATCTGGCTTCTGTGATCCAGCACGAAGTTGGCCATTGTATTGGTTTCCGCCATACCGACTACATGAACCGTGCTTTTAGCTGTGGCGCAAGTGGTGCAGGCAACGAAGGCGCATCAAATGTTGGCGCTGTTAGAATACCAGGAACGCCTTCTGCTCCTGATGCAGCTTCATTTATGTTAGCATGTTCTAATGGAGGTAACCGCACTTTCAACGCAAATGATGTGATTGCCGTAAATTACCTTTACAAATAACAAAACACCCAAAGGATTACCTTACAGATCAGAATGAGAAGCCCCGAAATTCGGGGCTTTTTTTTTGTTTTTAGCCGCTAAATCAAGGATGAACACGGAATATTTTTCCCGATATCGGGTTTTAATTTGAAGCAAATCATCACCCAGATTAAACCTGATAGCGCCAAATAGCTCCCGATTTAAAAAAATATTGTATTTAAGAAAAATTTCAAATCGGGACTATAGGCAATAGCAGGACTGTTCGACCCGAAAAAATACCGAAGCCTGCTTTCCAAAAATAAAAATGGCAGCTGGTAAACACATAAAACCCAATGGCAAAAGATGGCCACAGTTAATGAAAAATTAGCCCTGTAATGACGACTTATAAAAAATGGTTTGTGCGGACACAAACCATGGCATGGAAAACTTTGATTAAAAAAACAATAGTATGGCCCTTAGAAAAATTGTTTAACCACAGATGGAAACTGATAAACACGGATAGAATATGTATGTATCCTTTTTATCTGTGGTTAGATGAAATTTATTTTCCGTTCTGTTCCATATCTCGATCCATTTCTACCAGATCAACATCACTAGGTTCAGAAAAATCGCCGATTAAATATTTGTTAAAATGATCAGCTAATTTCCAGAAAGCATACTCTGTCATATCACCAAAACCATGGCGCTGGCCAGGGATAATTAAGAAATCGAAACGTTTACCCGCTTTCATCAATGCATTGGCCACACGAATAGAGTTTGCCGGATGCACATTATTGTCTACATCGCCATGCATCAACAGTAAGTGTCCTTTTAGGTTTTTAGCCAGATCAGGGTTTTTATCAATACTGTATTTAAAAGAGGTATCACCTTTTAACGAAATGGTTTCTTTTACACCATGGTGTTTTTCGCTCCACCAGCGGTTATAAATGCTATTATCGTGGTTTCCTGCGTTAGAAACCGCAGCTTTAAAGAAATCGGGATACACCAACATGGCGGCAGTAGACATAAATCCTCCACCAGAGTGACCTGTAATACCCACTTTAGATTCGTCTATGTACGAATATTTTGCAGCCAATTGCTCAATAGCTGTTTTTTTGTCTGCCAAACCATAATCGCGCAAGTTGCCATAACCGTAAGTATGGTACCACTTAGAGCGCGAGGGATTTCCACCGCGGTTTCCTACTGTGATTACGATATAACCAAATTGAGCCAAACGTTCGGTACGATCCATGCTTTTGCTAAAAGCCTTGTTTACGGCCTCCGTTTGCGGTCCTGGATATACATACTCGATAATCGGGTATTTTTTATTCGGATCGAAATCAAAGGGCTTATACATTACACCGTATAAATCGGTAATGCCATCATCAGCCTTTACTTTGAAGGTTTCAGGGAATTTATAACCAGCAGTCATTAATAAGGATAGATCTGTTGTTTCAAGATCCATTACTTTTTTACCTGCTCCGTTATAAAGTGTAGCTTTTGGCGCTGTATTTACCCTCGAGTAATTATCAACAAAAAAAGTATTGTTATCGTTCATGCTCGAAGCGTGGTCGAAATCGCCGGCATTTAACAATTTCATATTCGATCCATCAAAATTGATGCTGTATAAATGCAAATAGTAAGGATCTTCTTTGCCTTCACGTCCGTTTGCAGTAAAATAAAGGATGCGTTTTTTCTCATCAATATTTACAATACTTTCGCAATGAAAAGCACCTTTGGTAATCTGGTTTTTCAGTTTACCATTTTCATCAAAAAGGTAAAAATGGGCCCAGCCATCACGCTCGCTCCAATGGATCAGCTCTTTACCATCGTTTACCAAACCCGGGCGGTTCACTTCAACATAGGTATTAAAACGCTCGTCTATGATGGGCGTAACTTTTCCCGTAGCAATATCAACCGTACCAATATCAATGCGTTTTAAATCGCGACTGGTGCGCGAAAAATAGAACCTGCTGTCGTTACCCAACCAAATAGATGGTCGGAATTCGTTATCGCGGTCTTTATTTAACGATGGTTTACTCCAAACCGAAATACTTTGATCTTTAAAAGCAGCTACACTTAATTTTTTATATGATTTTGCCGCAAAATCGAATAAAAAAACTTCATCCTGAGGAGCCTCGGCTTCTCCTGGCATTTGGTATTTATAGGTTTCTAAAGTTGGGCGGCCCGGTGTAACACTGTTGATTACCCAAAGGTCTTTAACTTTACGAGAGTCAGTCCGATCCAACACAAAATACTTCGAGTTTGGCGACCAAAGTACATATGCACCGCGACGTTTTTTATTGTTTTTTTCGTTTTCTACATTGTTTTCGCCATCACCATCACTTCCGTACGAATAAAACTTTATACCATCTTTAGTTAACTGATGCTCTACAATGGTACTGTCATCTTCATTTTTAACCGCTTTTTTGTAGTTGTCTTTATCCATCCAATACAAGTTGTAATTACGGGAAAAAATTATGGCTGATGAATCTGGCGCAACCGATCCCCAGGCTGGTTTAGGTTTAGGTTTACTGAAATTCGGCACTTCAGTTAGTTTTGCACTGGCCAGTTCGTATTTAAAAGAAAATATTTTCTTCTGCATCGAATCGGCAGCTTTTTTATCTTTTCTATCTTTTTTCAACTCATCAACACTACTTTTAATTTCGAAGGAAATACTTTTCTCATCCGCAGCAAATTTTAGGTTTTCGAGTGGTAAATGTTCGGCATCAAATGGATCGCGAACAGCAAGGGTAATATCAGCAGCGATTTTAGCATTATCAAACATCAGTTTTTTGCTTTTTGCTACCGGATCTACCAAATACCAGAATTTTCCTTTCGGGCTCTCAAAAGTGTACCAAAAACGGTTGCTCAACTTTAGCCAATGCGGATCTACCGCAGTAGAATAAACCATTTTTTTCAACTTATTTGGCGAGAAACGCGATGCGAGCTGATAATTAGCTTTAGGTTGCGGCTGAATATTTTCGGTTATGGTAAATGTTTTATTTTGTGCGGCTACAGTTAAGGATAAAAACTGAGCACACAGCAGGAGTTTATAAAGTTTATTCATCAAAATTTGTTTGAACTGCTAAATTATTTAATTAAAGCATATTAAACAGGTTTTAATGTGTAATAAAAGCGATAGTTAGTTTAATTTTATGCACTGTAAATTAATTATTAACACAATTTATTTTGATCGTTAAATAATTGACGGATTTTATAGTTTTGTAACTATATATCCTAATAATGAAATACAGCTTTTTAACCCTATTTACAGCCGGTGCAATATTATTTGCCAGCTGCCAGTCCAAATCACAAACAGAAAACTCTGCTAATAACGATACCACAACACAAACAGCTAAAACCGCAGCAAGTACCGGAACTCCAGTTGATGTTTCGAAGATAAAGGTTGCTGATGCAAAAACCATTCTGGCCAGAAAACAGGTGCCTATATTATGTTATCACCAAGTTAGAAACTGGAAACCAACTGATGGTAAAGTAGGTAAAGATTATATTGTAGAAATACAGAACTTTAAAGATCAGATGAAGATGCTGGCCGATAGTGGTTACCACACCATTTTACCCGATCAGCTTTATGCTTACCTGAATACTGGCGCTGCTCTACCGAGCAAACCCATTATGCTAACTTTTGATGATACCGATATGGATCAGTTTACCATCGTTCGCCCTACTTTAGATAAATTGGGCTACAAAGCCGTTTATTTTATCATGACTGTTTCGATCGGTAGAAAAGGCAAGTTTGTTGATTATATGACGAAAGAGCAGATTAAACAGCTCTCTGATGTA
>Ga0308165_1003952_pt1 | contig 15240 bp, 14 predicted proteins | sample PhyWR2_FD_201032 | JGI IMG/M metagenome (GOLD analysis project Ga0308165, IMG submission 201032) | Phyllosphere microbial communities from UC Gill Tract Community Farm, Albany, California, United States - DLSLW.R2 | ecosystem: Host-associated > Plants > Phyllosphere > Unclassified | place: USA...
CCGGGCTGCTGGCGTTCGACGAGACCGGAAATTACCGCAACCTCGCGAAAGGCGCGGCGTAGCAGGTACGATTGCTGCACCCAGTCGACAAATTCGTGTGTCAGGATATCGGGCGAGAGCAGCGCAGGCGGATCCTCCACCGCCTTCAGCCCCCATACAACCAGCGTATAATCGGTTGCGACAAAGCCGAGCGGGCCGAGCCCCCGATCCTCCATGCGCCGGGTGATGAGCATCCCCAGCGACTGGTTCGCGTTCCATCCCTCGAACGTATAGTAGCTGGTATAGGCAAGGCCCCTGTGCGGAAAACTCTCCACCAGCAGCCGTCCGGGTGCGGGCATGTGCGAGCGCCAGTCCTGCACTTCGAGCCATTCGCGCACATCGTCAGGGAAACGCGCCCAGCCCGCACGGTCGGATAGCATTGCGCGAACCCGGTCAGCCAAATGGGTCGAGATCGGCATCCGCTGCCCGGAATAGCTGGGGATCGTCGCCGACCGCTTTGCCGCGCGCACGATCAGCTCCAGGTCTTTCAGCGATTCGACCTCAAGATCCATGCCTGCAAAACGAAACGTATCGCCCGGCTCGAGGCTGGCGCCGAATCCCTCTTCTACCCGCCCCAGCGAGCGGCCATTGCGGAAGCGCACATCGAGCATTTCGGAATCGACGATGATCCCGGCGTTCAGCCGGTGGCGTGCGGCATGCTCGGGGTGGGTCAGCCGCCACGTCCCGTCCTTCTCGCGCACGATGCGCCGGAAGCGGTCGTAGGAGCGCAGCGCGTAACCCCCGGTTGCCACGAATTCCAGGACGCGTGCGAACAGCACCTCATCGACCCAGGCATAGGCGAGCGAGGAGCGAACTTCGGCAAGCAGCGCTTCTTCGCGAAACGGTCCCGAGCAGGCGGTAGCCATGACGTGCTGGGCCAGCACGTCCAGTCCTCCGGGGCGGAACGGGTCGCCGTCGCGCTGGCCTTGCCGCACTGCCTCCTGCGCCGCGAAGGCTTCAAGGAATTCAAAGCGGTTGCCGGGCACCAGCACGGCCTTGCTGGGCTGGTCGAGCCGGTGGTTGGCGCGCCCGATCCTCTGCAGCAGGCGCGACGAACCTTTTGGCGCCCCCATCTGCACCACGAGGTCGATATCCCCCCAATCGATCCCCAGATCGAGACTGGCGGTACACACCAGCGCCCGCAGCTTGCCCTCGGCCATCGCGCCCTCGACCTTGGCCCTGGCCTCGCGGGATAGTGAGCCGTGATGGATGCCGATCGGCAGGTTGCCATCGTTCGCGTTCCATAGTTCCTGGAAGATGTATTCGGCCAGAAACCGCGTGTTGGTGAAGATCAGCGTGGTGCGGTGGGCGCGGACCTGCTCGATGAGCTGCGGGATCGCCCAGGTCGCGGCATGGCCGCTCCACGGGATGCGCTCCTCGCGCGGGAGCAGGATGTCGACCTCCGGGTCGGCGCCTGGCTCGCCCACCACCAGTTCCACGCCGTCGATCTCCCCCCAGGGCGCCAGCCAGCCGCGATACTCGTCCGGGTCCGCCAGAGTAGCCGAAAGCGCGGCGCGCTGGAGTGCCGGGTTGATCGCCTGCAGCCGCGACAGCGCCAGCGCCAGCAAGTCGCCGCGCTTGCCGGTGGCGAAGGCGTGGACCTCGTCGATCACTACGCGCTGGAGGCCCGCGAACAGTTCCGGCGCTTCGGGATAGCTGAGCAGCAGGGAAAGCGATTCGGGAGTGGTCAGCAAAACATGGGGCGGACGGGAGCGCTGACGGGCCTTGCGATCGGACGAGGTATCGCCGCTTCGTGTCTCGACACGGATGGGCAGGCCAATCTCCTCGATCGGCGCGAGGAGGTTTCGCTGAACGTCGGTCGCCAATGCCTTGAGCGGGGAGACGTAAAGCGTGTGCAAGCCTTCGGGCACCTTTGCGCCGCCCAGCCGCGAGGGGCAGAACGCGGCGAGGGTGGGCAGGAACCCCGAAAGCGTCTTGCCCGCGCCCGTGTCCGCGACCAGCAGGGCATGGTTGCCTCGGTCGGCGGCGGCGAGCATCTCGCGCTGGTGCCGACGGACCCGCCAGCTGCGCGCGTCGAACCAGTCGGCGATCTCCTGCGGGACAAGGCCTGGTTCGGTCATGCGGGGCGCGTCACGTTAGGCATGTGGGGGAGCATATCGGCACATATCAGGAAAAGCACCGTTGCCGCTCGGGTTGCGTGAAGAGTTTGAAGGGAAGACTTGGGGCCATCGCGGCAAACCCCTTTAATGTCGTCCCCGCGCGCGCAGAATCCCAAGACGCTCCCTGCGCTGGCTCTCCATGCGCGCAAAACGAAGCTCGCGCGTGATCCTGGCGGTAAAGGGGTCCGGGGCGATGGCCCCAGGACTTCCCTTATTCCTCACTCCCCACTAAAGCGCGGCGATGACGAACTCCCGCCGCACTTTCGCGATCATCTCCCACCCGGACGCCGGTAAGACCACGCTGACCGAGAAGCTGCTGCTGCAAGGCGGCGCTATCCACCTGGCCGGACAGGTCAAGGCGCGCGGTGCTGCGCGGCGTGCGCGGTCGGACTGGATGAAGATCGAGCAGCAGCGCGGCATTTCCGTGACCAGTTCAGTCATGACGTTCGAGCGGACCGATGCGGACGGGAACACGATCACGTTCAACCTGCTCGATACGCCGGGCCACGAGGACTTCTCGGAAGATACCTACCGCACGCTGACGGCGGTCGATTCGGCGATCATGGTGATCGATGCCGCGAAAGGCATCGAGCCGCAGACGCGCAAGCTGTTCGAGGTGTGCCGCCTGCGGTCGCTGCCGATCATCACCTTCATCAACAAGGTCGACCGCGAGGGCCGGGCCTGCTTCGACCTGATGGACGAAGTGGCCGACATGCTGGCGCTCGACGTGTGCCCGATGTCCTGGCCGGTGGGCATGGGCGGCGTGTTCGAAGGCATTCTCGACATCGCATCGGGCCGCATCAGCCGCCCGGAGGGCCCGAGGAAGGAGTTCCTGGGGACTGTCGATGAAGGGGCCGCGCTCCCCGCCGAGGTTGCCGAGGAACTGGAACTGGCGATGGCCGGCTATCCCGAGTTCGACCTCGACGCCTATCGCGGCGGTGACCTGACGCCGGTCTACTTCGGCTCGGCACTCAAGAATTTCGGTGTCACCGAGTTGATCGAGGCGATCGCGGCCTTGGCGCCGCCGCCGCGTCCGCAGCCGTCCGAGCAGGGCACGATCGAGCCGGAGAACAAGGAAGTCACCGGCTTCATCTTCAAGGTGCAGGCCAACATGGACCCGATGCACCGCGACCGCATTGCCTTCATGCGGCTGGTTTCGGGCACCTTCAAGCGCGGCATGAAGCTGACGCCGTCGGGGCTGGGCAAGCCGATCGCGGTGCACTCGCCGATCCTGTTCTTCGCGCAGGACCGCGAGCTTGCCGATAGCGCCGAGCCGGGCGACATCATCGGCATTCCCAACCACGGCACCCTGCGCGTGGGCGATACCCTGTCGGAGCGCAACGACGTGCGCTTTACCGGCCTGCCCAACTTCGCGCCGGAAATCCTGCGCCGCGTCCAGCTCAAGGACCCCACCAAGACCAAGCAGCTTCGCAAGGCGCTGGACGATCTTTCGGAAGAGGGCGTGATCCAGGTGTTCTACCCGGAACTCGGCTCGCAGTGGATCGTCGGCGTTGTCGGCCAGCTGCAGCTCGACGTGCTGATTTCGCGGCTTGAGGCAGAATACAAGGTCGAGGCCATGCTGGAGCCCTCGCCGTTCGACACCGCGCGCTGGCTCAAGGGCGACGACAAGGCGCTGCGCGATTTCGCCGACATCAACAAGATGAACCTGGCGAAGGACCGTGACGGCGATCCGGTGTTCATGGCGCGTTCTGCCTGGGACGTGAACTACCAGCAGGAGCGCAATCCCGACCTGGCGTTCAGCGCCACCAAGGAGCGCTGAACGGCGCCCAGCGCCCATGAGGGGAACCTGACAGGGCGCTGGTGGATTGCTAGGCTATCCATTCAGCGGGATCCCCAGCGTTGCAGATCAAGTTCGCCAGCTACAACATCCACAAGGCCGTCGGGCTCGACCGGCGGCGCGATCCCGAGCGCATCCTGACGGTGCTGCGCGAGATCGATGCCGACGTGGTCGCCTTGCAGGAAGTCGATCGCCGCTACGGTCGGCGCATGGCGGTGCTGCCGCTCGATGCTATTCACGCCGGCACCCACTACGTCCCCGTGCCCCTCTCGATGAAGCCGGACAGCCTTGGCTGGCACGGCAATGCCCTGCTGGTGCGCAAAGGGATCGAGCTTATCGAGGCCGCCCCCGTGCCGCTGCCGGTACTGGAGCCGCGCGGGGCGATCCGCGCCGATCTTCGGATCGAGGGGCGGCGAATCCGGGTGGTCGGCATGCACCTCGACCTTTCGGGCCTGCGCCGCCGGCATCAGGTACGCAGTGTGCTGTCGCACTGCACCGGATGCGGTGAGCATGTGCCGACGGTGATGATGGGCGATCTCAACGAATGGGCGCAGCGCGGCGGCTGTCTGCGAGAATTCGATGAAAGCTGGCGCGTACTGGCGCCGGGCCGAAGTTTTCCCTCGCGCCGGCCGATGGCGCTGCTCGACCGGATCATCGTATCCAGGGAGTGGGAGGTCCTGGGAACCCAGGTCCACCACAGCCCGTTGTCGGCGATAGGGTCAGACCATTTGCCGGTCGTTGCCTCGCTCAACATGCCTAAAATTTAGGCAACTGCTCACGAATCGGGCGACGGTACGTGCGTTTCGTGCGTTCGTCAGCATGGGCGCTGCTTGAATCGCCACCAAATCTTCGCAATTGGTAAATTGGCACACCCCTTGCTTTGCGTATCCGTAGCCGGCGCTGGGGCCGGTGGCAAACAGGGGATAGGCATGAAGTTCATCATAGCCATCATCAAGCCCTTCAAGCTCGACGAAGTGCGTGAGGCGCTGGGGGCAATCGGCGTCGCCGGCATGACCGTTTCAGAGGTCAAGGGCTTCGGTCGTCAGAAGGGGCAGACGGAAATCTACCGTGGGGCCGAATATTCGACCAACATGCTGCCGAAGGTGAAGATCGAGGTCGCCGCACCTGACGATCTGGCACCCAAGATCGTCGAGACGATCCAGCAGGTCGCCAGCACCGAAGCCATCGGCGACGGTAAGATTTTCGTCCTCGACCTCGCTTCGGCTGTGCGGATCCGCACCGGCGAAGCCGGCGACACCGCGCTCTGAGGGGGATTTCCATGATGAACCGCAAGATTTTTGGCGGCCTGGGCGCGACAGTCGCGTCACTCGCCGTCTCGACCGCCGCTTTCGCCCAGGACGCTGTTCCGACCGTCGACAAGGGTGACACCGCCTGGATGATGACGTCGACCGTCCTCGTCTTCCTGATGATCCTGCCTGGCCTGGCCCTGTTCTACGGTGGTTTGACCCGGTCGAAGAACATGCTCTCGACGATGACGCAGATCGGCGCCGCTGCGGCGCTCGCCATGCTCATCTGGGTGATGTACGGCTACTCGATGGCCTTCGGTGAGGGCGGCAATGCGTTCGTCGCCGGCTTCGGCAAGGCGTTCCTCGCCGGCGTTACCCCCGATTCGGTTTCGGGCACCATCCCCGAATACGTCTTCGTCTGCTTCCAGATGACCTTTGCGGCGATCACCGTCGCGCTGGTGCTGGGCTCCACGGTTGAGCGTATCAAGTTCTCGGCGGTCATGGTCTTTGCGGTCGTCTGGCTGACGATCGTCTATTTCCCGATCGCACACATGGTCTGGGCTCCGACCGGCTACTTCTTCGGCCTGGGCGCTCTCGATTACGCGGGCGGCACCGTCGTCCACATCAACGCGGGCGTTTCGGCACTGGTTGCCGCGATCATCCTCGGCAAGCGCAAGGGCTTCCCGGCCGAGCCGATGCCGCCGCACTCGCTGACGCTGACCATGGTCGGCACCGGCCTGCTGTGGGTGGGCTGGTTCGGCTTCAACGCCGGTTCGGCTCTCTCGGCCAACGGCGCTGCCTCGCTCGCTATGATCAACACTTTCGTCGCGACCGCTTCGGCTGGTCTGTTCTGGATGCTCGCAGAGCGTCTCGCCGGTCACAAGGGTTCGGCCCTGGGCTTCTGCTCGGGCGTCGTCGCCGGTCTCGTCGCGGTTACGCCGGCTGCCGGTAACTCCGGTCCGTTCGGTGCGATCGTTCTGGGCGGTGTCGCCTCGATCATCTGCTTCTTCGCGGTAAGCAAGCTCAAGCCGATGCTCGGCTATGACGATGCACTCGACGCCTTCGGCGTTCACGGCATCGGCGGTATCGTCGGCGCCATCGGCACCGGCATTGTCTACGCTCCCAGCCTGGGCGGCCCCGGCAAGGCAGACTTCGCGATCGGCACGCAGTTGGTCATCCAGATCGAAGCGGTTCTTGCCACCATCGTCATCGCGACGATCGGCACCGTGATCGCGATCTTCATCGCCAAGGCAATCACCGGCCTGCGCGTCACTCCCGAAGTTGAAGCCGACGGCCTCGACATCGGCGAGCACGGCGAGCGCGCCTACAACTAAGTTCACGTTTTCTACAGTTTGGCGGCGGCGGGTACTTCCTCCTCTCCTCCCATCCGTCGTCGCCAACCGATGTTCCTCCTGCGAACACAAACTTTATAAGGGTCGGAGCCAGCCGCTCCGGCCCCTTTTTTGTCTGCGCCGCGCGTGTTTCTTCGAAAACCTTTGTCGCCGTCCCGCGCTTGTGAAAGGCTGGATGTCGGATCAGCAGGTCCGGGAAGCGGGGTGCGCATGAAGTACATCACGGCCATCATCAAACCGTTCAAGTTCACCGAGGTGAAGGAAGCGCTGAGTGCGGCCGGAGTTTCCGGCGTGACGGTTTCGGAAGTGAGCGGCTGCGGTCGGCAGAAGGGCCAGACCGAAGTCTATCGCGGCGCCGAATATGCCTCGAACATGTTACCCAAGATACGCCTGGAAGTGGCCGTGCCCGATTCGCTCGCGGAAAAGGTGGCCGAGATCATCCGCCAGCACGCCAACAACGACGAGATCGGTGACGGTAAGATCTTCGTATTCGAACTGGCGCAGGCGATACGTATCCGCACTGGCGAGCAGGGCGACGACGCGCTCTGACGCATCGCCGCTGTGCTGCCTGTGATTATTCAGCCGCGCGCGGAGAACATATCGATCAACTGGCGAATCGGCGAAACATCATATCCGGCCGCGTTCGCCTTCGATGCGATCACCGCCGGGCTGTCACCGGCCTTCGCGCGGGCCAGTGCCCATAGCAGTGTCGAACGCGTGCCCGACCGGCAATAGGCCAGCACCGGGCCTTCGGCGGTCAGCGCCGCTTCCATCGCATCGACCTGCGCCTGGCTGAAGCCGGCGTGAGTCACGGGAATCGCGACGTAATCGATCCCGGCCTGACGGGCTGCGGCTTCGATATCGGCACCGGGCGTCTGGTCGTCGCTCTCGCCTTCGGGGCGATTGTTGATGATCCGCACGATCCCGAGCGCTTTGGCCTCGGCAATGGCATCGGTGCCGATCTGCGGGCTGGCGAAGACGGTATCGGTGATCTGGCGGAACATGGCGCACACTCTCTCGGTATCGATTTTAAGGGCCGACGACAAAGCGGCGGGCCTTTGGCCATCAAGCCGCTTCGGATCGAACAGGCAAGCCAATTCGCCGCTTTCAATCGAATGTTTCGCCGTTGTGGGCGCAAAAGGTCACGTATTTCCGTTCGCAATTGATCCTGGCTTCGTGTAAGAGCCATGATCGCAGGAAAGCGCCGGGCCTTGCCCGGTTCTTTGCCTGGCGTCCGGCGTGCTACGTCCACGCGTCCGGGCGAATGCTTATGGGGCGCAGCGAAGGTACGTTCGTAGACATGGGTTTTGACAAAGGTCGTCGCGGAAGGGGACGCGACAAGCGGGATCGGTTTGGCGAGGACGAGTTCGACCCGTTCTTTGCTGGGCAGGATCGTTTCGGCGGCGGCGGTGGCGGTGATCGCTTCAGCGGCGGCGGAGGCGGCGGTGATCGCTTCGGCGGCGGCGGCGGCGGTGGCGGCTTCGGCGGTGGTCAGCGCAGCGGTGGCTTTGGCGGCGGCAGTAGCGGTGGTGGCGGCTTCGGCGGCGGTCAGCGCGGCGGCGGCTTCGGCGGCGGCGGCGGTGGTGGCGGCGGAATGCCTGCCCAGGTCGTCGGCCAGGGCCGCGGCGTCGTAAAATTCTTCAACGCAGCAAAGGGCTTTGGCTTCATCCAGCGCGATGAAGGCGGCGACGATGTGTTCGTGCACATCAGCTCTGTCGAGCGTGCGGGCCTCGAAGGCCTTGCCGAAGGCCAGCAGCTTGAATTCCAGCTCGTCGATCGCGGCGGCAAGATCTCGGCCACCGACCTTTCCGTCGTGGGTGACGTGATCGCCGTTGCCAAGCGCGAGCCTGAAGCACCGCAGCGCCAGCTGACGGGCGAGAAGGCGACCGGCACGGTCAAGTTCTTCAATTCGATGAAGGGCTTCGGCTTCATCACACGTGATGACGGGCAGCCGGATGCGTTCGTGCACATCAGTGCCGTGGAACGCTCGGGCATGTCCGGCCTCAACGAAGGTGACCGGGTTGAGTTCGACATCGAGGTGGATCGACGAGGCAAGTACTCGGCGGTCAACCTGACGGCGCTCCAGGCCTGACCCCGACAGCACTTCCCCCGGTCGTTTGACCGGGCGACTGCAAACGTCTAAATGCGCGCAAATGGCGGCCCGGTAGGGCCGCCATTTGTCGTTTGCGATCTCCACGTGATGAATTTGTTTCGAGGATAACCGACATGTCGATCACCCCGCTGATGCCCGTATACCCCCGGTGCGGCGTGCGCCCCGTTCGCGGTGAGCATTGCCATCTCATCAGCGAGGACGGCCGCCGTTTCCTCGACTTCGCCAGCGGCATCGCCGTCAATGCCCTGGGCCATTCGCACCCCGGCCTGATCGGCGCGATCCAGAAGCAGGCCGAGACGCTGATGCACGTCTCCAACCTCTACGGCAGCCCCCAGGGCGAGGCTGCTGCCCAGCGCCTGGTCGATCTGACCTTCGCGGACACCGTGTTCTTCACCAATTCGGGCGCCGAGGCGGTCGAATGCGCGATCAAGACCGCGCGCGCCTATCACCAGTCGGTGGGCAACGATCACAAGTTCGAACTGATCACTTTCAACAACGCCTTCCACGGCCGGACGCTGGCGACCATCAGCGCCTCCAGCCAGGAGAAGATGCACAAGGGCTTCCTGCCGTTGCTGCCGGGCTTCAAGTACGTCGATTTCAACGACCTGGAGGCGGCCAAGGCAGCCATTGGTCCGAATACGGCGGGCTTCCTGGTGGAACCGATCCAGGGCGAAGGCGGTATCCGCATCGCCACTGACGAGTTCCTAGGCGGCCTGCGGGCGCTGTGCGACGAACACGACCTGATGCTGGTGCTGGACGAAGTGCAGAGCGGCGTGGGCCGCGCCGGCACGCTTTACGCCTATGAACAGTACGGCATCACACCGGACATCATGGCAACCGCGAAGGGCATCGGCGGCGGCTTCCCCGTCGGCGCCTGCCTGGCCACTGAAAAGGCGGCGCGCGGCATGGTTGCTGGCACGCACGGCTCTACCTATGGCGGCAATCCCTTTGCGATGGCCGCGATCGGCGCCGTTCTCGACGTGATGTCCGAAGAGACGTTCATGGCAGACGTGCGCGCCAAGGGAGAGCGGCTCAAAGCGCGGCTCGAGCAGTTCATCGGCAATTATCCCGACTTGTTTGAACTGGTACGCGGACGCGGCCTGTTCATCGGTCTCAAGATGAAGGTCGAACCGCGGCCGTTCGTCGCCCACATGCGCGACAATCACCAGTTGCTCACCGTTTCTGCGGGCGACAACGTGGTGCGGATCATTCCGCCGCTGGTGATCGACGACAGCCATATCGACGAATTCATGGAAAAGCTTTCGGCGGCAGCGGCCAGCTATCAGCCGGAGGAGGCCGCCTGATGGCGAAGGATTTCCTTAGTCTGTCGGATGCCGGCGGCGACACGGTCGCCGCCATGATAAACGACGCCATGGACCGCAAGGCAGCGCGCAAGGGCTGGCCCAAGGCCCGGCCCGATGCCGATGCGCCGCTGGCCGGCCATGTGCTGGCGATGATCTTCGAGAAGAACTCGACGCGCACGCGCGTTTCGTTCGACATGGCGATGCGCCAGCTTGGCGGATCGGCGCTGATCCTGGAAGCGGGCAGCACGCAGATCGGCCGGGGTGAAAGCATCGCCGATACTGCGCGGGTGCTGAGCCGCATGGTCGATGCGATCATGATCCGCACCGACGATCACGCCAAGATCGAGGAACTGGCCCATTACGCCGAGGTTCCGGTGATCAACGGCCTGACCGACCTGTCGCACCCGTGCCAGATCGTGGCCGATCTGCTGACCGTTGTGGAGCGCGGTTTCGCATTGCCGGGGTTGCAGCTGGCGTGGCTGGGCGATGGCAACAACGTCGCCAATTCACTGATCGAGGCGGCCGGGCTGATGAAGTTCACGATCCGCATCGGCGGCCCTGCGGGTTATGAGCCGGACGCCGGTTTCGTCGCCCGTGCACGCGCAGCCGGCGGCGAAGTGGTCCTGACGCAGGATGCACGCGAAGCAGCGGCCGGCGCGCAAGTGATCGTGACCGACACCTGGGTCTCGATGGGGCAGGCTGGCGGCGATGTGCACGTTGCGGCGATGCAGCCCTATCAGGTCGACGGCGCGCTGATGGCAGCAGCTGATCCGGCTGCGATGTTCCTTCACTGCCTGCCGGCACACCGGAACGAGGAAGTGACCGACGAGGTCATGGACGGTCCGCAGTCGGCTGTCTGGGACGAGGCCGAGAATCGCCTGCACGCCCAGAAGTCGGTGCTGCTCTGGGCGCTGGGCAAGCTGTGACCGAGGACGACCTGCTTCGCCGCGACGACACCGGCTTCGACCGGGTGCTGGCCTTCACCGTGCCCGCGCGCCACGTCCGTGGCCGCGTCGTGCGGCTCGGGCCCGTGCTGGAGACGGTGCTGTCGGCGCATGATTATCCCAAGTCGGTCAAGCATGTGCTGGCCGAGGCGCTGGTCCTTACCGCGCTGATGGGCTCGCTCCTCAAGGAGGACGGCGCGCAGCTTACCTTCCAGGCGCAGGCCGAAGGCGGCGCGGTGGATCTTCTGGTCTGCGACTATCGCGGCGGCGAGATTCGCGGCTACTTGCGTCACGATCCCGACAAGGTCGCGGCGCTTGAGGAAGATTGTTCGCTCGAGGCGATCTTCGGCACCGGCTACCTGGCGATCACTTTCGACCTCGCCGTCAGCAATGAACGCTATCAGGGCGTGGTGCCGCTGGAGGGCACTTCGCTTGCTCATGCCTGCGAGAAGTACTTCGCGCAGTCGGAGCAGGTTCCTACCCTGCTGCGCATTGCAGTACGCTCAAACGGGCTGCGCTGCACGGCTGGCGGTCTGCTGGTGCAGCACCTGCCGGAGGGTGAAGAAGGCCGGGAAAGGCTTCACGCAAAGGAAGACTACCGCGACTGGGAGCATGTTTCGGTCATGGCCGGCAGCGTTCAGGAAGCCGAACTGGTCGATCCCGTGCTCAATCTCGAGGAACTGCTCTGGCGCCTGTTCCATGAGGAAGAGGAAGTGCGGGTAGAACCGCTCGCCCCGCTTGAACGGGGCTGCCGTTGCAGCGTGGAGCATTACCGGTCGATCCTGTCGAGTTTCCCGGAAGACCAGCGCGCCGAGATGCGCGACGAGGATGGCACGATCCCGGTCGATTGCGCCTTCTGTTCGAAGATCCTGCGCGTTTCGGCTTGAGTTGTCATAGGCGCGCGCCTTGAATTCGCGGCCTGGTCTACCGATACTGTGACGGCAGGTTGGGTGCGAAACCAAGGGAATGACATTGAGAGCCGCTATTTCAGCGCTGACGCTGGCAGTCTTTGCCGCGATTGCGGTTCCGGCGCATGGCCAGAAGCCGCCGCTCGGCATGCTCGACGAACTTGATCGTGGAGGCTGGGAACTGCGTGAGCGCGGCGGGGATGCATCCGTACACAACATCTGCCTCGACAATGCGCGCCGCCTGATCCAGCTGCGCCACCCCGGCGTGCCGTGCAGCAGCGTAGTGGTGGAGGATAGCGCTGTGCAGGTCACGGTGCAGTATACCTGCCGCGGGCAGGGCTATGGCCGCACCCGGATTCGGCGGGAGACGAATCGGCTGATCCAGATCGATACCCAGGGCATCGTCAATGGCCTGCCTTTCTCGTACTCGGCAGAGGGCCGCAAGACGGGCGAATGTCGCAGTTCATGATTGCCGTTGCCGGACGGCAGGGGTAGCGGATCGGGTATGCAGGAAACGACATCTCCCGAACCGAAGCAAGCGGTTGTGCTGCTCTCCGGCGGCCTTGATTCCATGGTCTCGGCGGGCATCGCGCGCGAGCAGGGCTTCGCAGTCAACGCGCTTACCATCGACTATAACCAGCGCCACCGGCGCGAGCTTGATGCGGCGGCGGATATCGCCCGCTTCATTGGCGCCAGGCGCCATGTCGTGATGCCGCTCGACCTTCGCCAGTTTGGCGGGTCGGCGCTGACAGACGACATCGAGGTGCCGAAGGAAGGCGTGGGGGCCGATATCCCGGTCACTTACGTGCCCGCCCGCAATCTCGTGTTCCTCTCGCTCACGCTGGCATGGGCAGAGGCGATCGGCGCGAACGACATCTTTATTGGCGTCAATGCGCTCGACTATTCGGGTTACCCCGATTGCCGGCCGGAGTTCATCTCCGCGTTCGAAAACATCGCGGGCCTGGCAACGAAAGCGGGTGCGGAAGGGCAGGTTCTGCGCATCCATGCGCCGCTGCAGTTCATGGGCAAGGCTGACATCGCCCGCGAAGCGGACCGTCTCGGGCTTGATCCCGGCATGAGCTGGTCATGCTACGATCCGCAGCCGGATGGCAAGGCTTGCGGTCTGTGCGACAGCTGCCGCCTGCGCAAGGCTGGCTTTGCCGATGCCGGACTGATCGATCCCACGCCCTACTCTGCCTGATACTTCTAGATAGCGAATACCAAAAAGCCCCGCAGCGCGATGAGCGCTGCGGGGCTTTTTGTATTGGGGTCTGCGGTATGTCCGCTCGCCAATGCCCGGGGATCAACGACAAAAGAAAAGGGGGCCGGATTGCTCCGACCCCCCAATCTTGACCGTTGCCGGTTCGCTTACATGCCCGAACCGGGACCGTAAGTGATCTCGACGCGGCGGTTCTGCAGCTCGCGCACACCGTCAGCGGTGGGAACGCGCGGGTTGGCTTCACCGAATGCCTGGCTCGAGATCGAGCCATCGGGGATGCCGTGACCGGTGAGGTACGAACGGACTGCACCGTTACGACGCTCAGACAGACCCATGTTGTACTTCGGCGTACCCGAACGGTCGGTGTAGCCAGCAAGCATGATGGGAACGTTGTCGCAATTGCCGTAGGCGCTGACTGCGCTGTCCAGAATGGTTGCGGCTTCCGGCGTGATGTCCGACTTATCCCAGTCGAAGAACACGATGTACGGACCCTTGTTGCATTCCACAACCGGCGGCGGCGGCGGAGGCGGCGGGGGCGGCGGCGGCGGCGGGGGCGGCGGGGGCGGCGGGGGCGCTGCCGGTTCGCCGAAGTTGTACGCCAGGGTACCCATCAGCGAGTGCGAACGCCAGCGAGTGCCGATGCTGTCGCCAGCCGGGCTGACCAGGTCAACGTTGGCGACGTTCATGAAGCGGTACTTCAGACCCACGTCGATGTGCGAGCTGAGCGGAGCGCGGATACCCGCGATTGCCTGCCATGCGAAGCCGCTGTCCGAATCGTCGATGACGTCGGCGTGAACGCGGGCAACACCGGCACCACCGCCGACAAAGCCCTGAAGGCCGTCGTCGGGACCGAAGTCGAGCAGGCCATTGACCATGAACGACAGGTTGCTGGCGTCAGCGCCACCGGAATTCTTGATCTTGGCCTGGCGATAGCTGGCTTCGGTTTCAAGACGGAAGGGACCGAAGTCGTAGCCGAGAACGGCGCCGCCATCGAAGCCCTTCTTGAAGTCGATCGAATCGGCGTTCTTGACACCGTTGATTGCGACATCAGCGTCTTCGACGATCATGCCGCCGAAGTCGAGTTGCAGATACCATGAATTATCACGCGCGAGCGCGGGCGTGGCAATGGCTGTCGAAGCCAGTGCCAGACCAAGGACGAGTTTCCTCATACGTTTCCCCTACAGAGAGATTTGGAGCCACCGAGTGCGAGAGTGTCTAGCCCCTCGGCATTCCGTGTGCAAGCGCACATTAAGCCCGACTGTTGCAAGAATGTCGCGATTCCGGGGGCTTGGGGGCGACTTGCGACCTCAATGTTCGAAACCTCTGACACCCTGTAGGACCTTTGTTTTTTGCACCGGTTATGCCGATGGGAGAATACCCAAGGCTTGAAGGGCAGCGATCAGATCATTGATCGCAGCCCGAGCCTCCCCATCAACAATCGATCCTCCAAGTGGTTCCACGAGAAGCGAAGCTTTTCTCCAGGAACCGAAAAACAGCATCTCGCATCCTGCTGAAATGTCGAGCACACGCATGCCATCGCGCGGTCGCACGAAGGCCCAAGCACTGCCCCGGCGCATGGCGATTTCGCCATCGCGGCCTTGCCACTCGCCCGATGCGCCGGTGCCGATGAGCCACGCTTCATCGTCTACGGGATTTTCTGGAGGAGAGGCACTTTCGCCCGCCACCGCGCAGTGCAGCAGGGTGTCGGCCAGTGCGAGAGCCTCGTTCACGAAGATTTCTTTTTGTGCCTGCCCTGTATGGAGCAGGGGCAGGGCGAAGCGGGGCGTGGCACTCGCGAACATCAAGGCGTCGGTCATCGGGAACTCCTGTCGAAGTCAGGGGAGAGTGCAGAGCAGCAGCGGATGCGAAAGTGCGTGGGTGCCCTGCTGGCGAACATGCAGTGCATTTCCCGGGGCAAGCATGGTCAGCCGGGCCAGCGTCACCGCATCGATCGTCAGGCTGGGGGTCTCGGTCGCCCAGGTGGCAAGGGGCGCGTCGAATGCGCCCAGGGTTATGAGATAGCGCTCCGCTTGCTCGACCAGGGGCATGTCGACCCCGTCCCGCCATGGCCAGCCGCCGCGTGCGCGGCGCGTCCATGACAGAATGCGGGTGCCGTCCTGCGACGTGGCCTCTCGCGGATGGACGGGTGCAAGCGGTCGCAAAGTGATGCCGCCGAGCATCAGGGGCGCGGCGAGA
>Ga0308165_1003954_pt1 | contig 15236 bp, 16 predicted proteins | sample PhyWR2_FD_201032 | JGI IMG/M metagenome (GOLD analysis project Ga0308165, IMG submission 201032) | Phyllosphere microbial communities from UC Gill Tract Community Farm, Albany, California, United States - DLSLW.R2 | ecosystem: Host-associated > Plants > Phyllosphere > Unclassified | place: USA...
CGCCCCGGGTGTCTGGATCAGCGGTGGCGCGGTGTCCATCGCGGTCATCATGACCATCGGCCTGCTGGCGGTGATTGCCGTGCGCGGCCTGGGTCACTTCTGGCCGGCGGACTTGATTCACGCCAGCTACGACGTACCGGGGCAGGGTAATCACCTGGTCATCGGCGAAGTGGTACAGAAAGAAGAAGTGCCCCGCGCACGCCTGAAAAGTGCCGGCCTGCCGGTGCCGGACCAGGGCCCGGAATTCATGACCCGTGAGCTGATCAAGGTCGGCAACCGTGACCTGAACGGTAACGACTTCACGTGGGTCGTCGGTGAGTGGCTGACCAACCAAACGACGCCCGTGGAGCTGATGGCCATTGAGCGTCGCGAGTGGGGCAATTTCTACGGCTATCTGGTCAACGTCAAGCAAGACGGCAAAGTCGTCGCGGAGGGCGAAGCGGCGTGGCCTGAACTGCAAGCGCGGATCGACCGGGTGAACAAGCTTGCGGGCCAGCTCAAGACCATTGAGAAGACTGACATTGGCGCCATCAACTCAGGTCTTGAACGCATCCGTCTGCATGGCCGCAAACTGGAACTGGAAGGCAAACTCAGCCCGGCTGCGCAAGCGGACATGGAATCCGAGCGCGCCGAACTCAATGCCCGTTACCAGAAAATCGAAGCGCGTCTGACTGACCTGCATACCCAGTTCAACCGCGATGCGTTGACGGCCCGCGATGCCAACGGCAAGGAAGTCGAAATCGGCCTGGGCAAAGTGGTTCACGCCTACCAGCCGAACGCCATGGGCACCTTCACCAAAATCGGTTTCTACTTCAGCAAGGTCTGGGAATTCCTCAGCGACGACCCGCGTGAGGCCAATACCGAAGGCGGGATCTTCCCGGCGATCTTCGGTACCGTAATGATGACCCTGATCATGGCGATGATCGTGACCCCGTTCGGCGTACTGGCGGCGGTGTACCTGCGTGAATACGCCAAGCAGAACGCACTGACCCGGGTGATCCGCATTGCGGTGAACAACCTGGCGGGCGTCCCGGCAATTGTGTACGGCGTGTTCGGTCTCGGCTTCTTCGTCTATGTGCTGGGCGGCTCGGTCGATCGCCTGTTCTTCCCCGAAGCGCTGCCGGCACCGACGTTCGGTACGCCAGGCCTGCTCTGGGCGTCCCTGACCCTGGCGCTGCTGGCGGTGCCGGTGGTGATCGTGGCCACCGAAGAAGGGCTGGCACGGATTCCGCGTACGGTGCGCGAAGGCTCGCTGGCCCTCGGCGCAACCAAGGCGGAAACCCTGTGGAAGATCGTACTGCCCATGGCCAGCCCGGCAATGATGACCGGCATGATCCTCGCTGTCGCTCGCGCCGCTGGCGAAGTGGCACCGCTGATGCTGGTGGGCGTGGTGAAACTGGCGCCGTCGCTGCCGCTGGACGGTAACTACCCGTACCTGCACCTGGACCAGAAAATCATGCACCTGGGCTTCCATATTTATGACGTCGGCTTCCAGAGCCCGAACGTCGAAGCGGCGCGGCCGCTGGTCTACGCCACGGCGCTGTTGCTGGTGCTGGTGATCGCGACGTTGAACCTGTCGGCGGTGTGGATCCGTAACCACCTGCGCGAAAAATACAAAGCGTTGGATAGCTAAAGCCATTAGCCACAAGCGGCAAGCTACAAGCCGCTTTTGCTCAAACTTGCAGCTTGCAGCTAGAAGCTTGCAGCTACGAACGGAGTGAGATCATGCAGCACGAAACCCATTCCCACGGCATCAACATGTCCGCCCTGGGTCGCGACAAGCAAAGCCTGAACCTGGCGCAGGAAACCGTGGCCATCGAAGTGCCAGGCCTGAGCCTGTTCTACGGCGATAAACAAGCGCTGTTCGACGTCAGCATGAACATCCCGAAACAGCGCGTGACCGCCTTCATCGGCCCGTCCGGCTGCGGCAAGTCCACGCTGCTGCGCACCTTCAACCGCATGAACGACCTGGTCGACGGCTGCCGCGTGGAAGGTGAAATCAACCTCTACGGCAACAACATCTACCGCAAGGGCGAAGACGTGGCCGAGCTGCGTCGCCGCGTGGGCATGGTGTTCCAGAAGCCCAACCCGTTTCCGAAAACGATCTACGAAAACGTGGTGTACGGCCTGCGCATCCAGGGCATCAACAAAAAACGCGTGCTCGACGAAGCCGTCGAGTGGGCATTGAAAGGCGCGGCGTTGTGGGACGAGGTCAAAGACCGCCTGCACGATTCGGCACTGGGCCTGTCCGGTGGCCAGCAACAGCGTCTGGTGATTGCCCGCACCATCGCCGTGGAGCCCGAAGTGCTGCTGCTGGACGAACCGTGCTCGGCACTCGACCCGATTTCCACGCTCAAGGTCGAAGAGCTGATTTATGAGCTGAAATCGAAGTTCACCATCGTCATCGTCACCCATAACATGCAACAGGCCGCACGGGTCTCCGACTACACGGCGTTCATGTACATGGGCAAACTGGTGGAATTCGGCGACACCGATACCCTGTTCACCAATCCGGCGAAGAAGCAGACCGAAGACTACATTACCGGTCGATATGGCTAGTTGAGGCAGTTACAAGCCGCAAGCTTCAAGCGGCAAGTAAGAGCAGTTCGGGTACGATATTAAACAGCTTGCAGCTCGTAGCTTGCGGCTTACAGCTTTTGCGGAGCAAACCCATGATTTCGAAGGAAGGCCTTACCCATCACATTTCCGCGCAATTCAACGCCGAGCTCGAGGAAGTGCGCAGCCACCTCCTGGCCATGGGCGGGCTGGTGGAAAAGCAGGTCAACGACGCGGTCACTGCATTGATCGAGGCGGACTCCGGCCTGGCTCAGCAAGTGCGCGAGATCGATGAACAGATCAACCAGATGGAGCGCAACATCGACGAAGAATGCCTGCGCATTCTGGCCCGTCGTCAGCCGGCGGCGTCCGACCTGCGGTTGATCATCAGCATTTCCAAGTCGGTGATTGATCTGGAGCGTATCGGCGACGAGTCGACCAAGATCGCCCGCCGCGCCATCCAGTTGTGCGAGGAAGGCGAAGCGCCGCGTGGTTACGTCGAAGTGCGCCACATTGGCGACCAGGTGCGTAACATGGTGCGTGACGCGCTGGACGCTTTCGCCCGGTTCGACGCGGACCTGGCGTTGTCGGTGGCGCAGTACGACAAGATCATCGACCGCGAGTACAAGACGGCGTTGCGTGAACTGGCCACCTACATGATGGAAGACCCACGCTCTATCTCGCGGGTGTTGAGCATCATCTGGGTGCTGCGTTCGCTGGAGCGCATCGGCGACCACGCGCGCAACATCTCCGAATTGGTGATTTACCTGGTGCGCGGCACCGACGTGCGCCACATGGGCCTCAAGCGCATGAAGGAAGAAGTTGAAGGCACAAGTGGTGAAACCGCTAATGTTCCGGGCGAAGCTGACGATAAATAAGATTGCCCTAGTAAAGCGCCCGGTCTTTTGGCCGGGCGTTTTTGTTTACGGGCCAGAATTGCACAGCAGCACCCGCGAACGAAAAGTCCCGGCGTGACTGAGGTTTATGGCGAAGTGCCATCAGTAAGGCGGTATGCTTGCCAGGATTTTTTAAAGGGGTGATGGATGAGTAAGGTCAGTGTATTGGTCGTGGACGATGCGTCGTTCATTCGTGACCTGGTGAAGAAGTGCCTGCGTAATTACTTCCCGGGCATTCGCATCGAAGACGCCATTAACGGTAAAAAGGCCCAGGCCATCCTGGCGCGCGAAGCGTTCGACCTGGTCCTGTGCGACTGGGAAATGCCGGAAATGTCTGGCCTGGAGCTGCTGACCTGGTGTCGTGAACAGGACAACCTCAAGACCATGCCCTTCGTGATGGTGACCAGCCGTGGCGACAAGGAAAACGTCGTCCAGGCCATCCAGGCCGGTGTTTCCGGTTACGTCAGCAAACCCTTCACCAACGAACAACTGCTGACCAAGGTCAAGCAGGCGCTGAACAAGGTCGGCAAACTCGATACCTTGATGAACAGTGCACCGACCAAGATGAATTCGGCCTTCGGCAACGATTCCCTGAGCGCGCTGACGGGCGGCAAACCGGCCGTTGCCGCCGTCGCATCGACGCCGGCTGCCGCCCCGGCACCTGCCGCTGCGCCGTCCCGTGGTCTGCTCAACAGCCCGCCGGTGAAAGCGCCAGCGCCAGCGGCCTCCGCTGCCACCGGTGGCCGTGGCCAGGGCCAATTGCGCCTGCCCAACGGCGTGCAGCCCTGTGTGATCAAGGCCTTGAGCCTCAAGGAAGCGCTGTTGGTGGTCAAGCGCGTCGATGCCCTGCCACAAGTACTCGACAGCGCCGTGCTCGACCTGGAACAGGGCGAAAGTGCGGAAACAGCGCGCTTGAACGGCTACCTGCACGCCATCGTCGCCCATGAACAGAAACCCGACAGCGAATGGCTGCAACTGACCTTCCGCTTTGTCGACAAGGACGCGCAAAAGCTCGACTACCTGTCGCGCCTGATTGCTCGGGGTACGGCGCAGAAGCATTTTGTACCGGGTGCCTGATAGCCGCGTCGCCTGAGCTGGCCTCATCGCGAGCAAGCTCGCTCCTGCAGTGGAATGCGTTCCCTTGTGGGAGCGGGCTTGCCCGCGATGAAGGCGACACCGCTTTGAAACCTTGCCGACTACCCGGGTCCATTGCAGCTGCTAGGCTCACTCCCAGGTATCACTCGACAGAATCCTGCCCATGTTCATGCGCTCGATGTTTTTCTGCGGTCTGTTGTTGGTCGGCGCCCAGGCGTCGGCCATGACGATCTACAAGTCCACCGACGCCAATGGCGTGGTGTCTTACAGCGACCGCCCGTCCAAAGGTGCGCAGGTGTTCACCTTCCGCGATCGCATGGTCGAGCACCTCGAGCGGCAGGTGTACCTGATCATCACCAAGAAGAAGGGCGCAGACAGCGTCTATGTGCGCAATGACTTATATGCGCCGGTCGAGATCGAGTTGAGCTTTGCCGGGCTGCAGAACGTCAATGGTGCACCGAGCCGGCCGATTCGCCGGGTCATGCCTGCGCGCAGCAGCATTCGCCTGGCGCTGCTCACGGCGATGGATGCCCAGAAGCCGCTGGCCTACGTCCCCAAGTTCGAATATTCCCTGGGCGACCCCTCAGGGGCTGCCATGGCCTATCAATACCCGTATCCCTGGCGGGGTGGTCCGTTTCGGCTGAGCCAGGGCAATAATGGCCAGTACAGCCACTTTGGCCCCAAGAACCGATACGCCATGGACATCGCCATGCCCGAAGGCACTCCGATTATTGCGGCGCGTGGCGGGGTGGTGGTGAAAACCGAGAATGCGCAGACCGGGCGCGGCAACGACCCCGCCGGTAATTTTGTGCGGGTGCTGCACGATGACGGGACGATGGGCGTGTACCTGCACCTCAAGCAAGGCTCGGTGATCGTTCGCGAAGGGCAGCGGGTGTCAGTGGGCACTGCGTTGGCGCTGTCGGGCAACACCGGCAACAGCAGTGGGCCACACCTGCATTTTGTGGTGCAGCGCAATACCGGGTTGGGCCTGGTCTCGATTCCGTACCAGTTCAAGCAGCCGATGGGGGTGTTGCCCAACTTTGCGTTGGGCAAACAGTAGGGGGTTGGCTGGTTCGGCCTCATCCTGTAGGAGCGGGCTTGCCCGCGATGGCCGCGCCTCGGTCTTAAACCCAGGCGCCCTCAATCAATCATCAACACCTTGGCCAGAATGATCTTCGGCCCCTTCATCTTCTTGATGATGATCCGCAGGCCTTCGACTTCCAGCACTTCTTCCTCTTCCGGCACCCGCTTGAGCGATTCGTAGACCAAGCCGGCCAGGGTTTCGGCCTCGACGTGGTCCAGATCGATGCCCAGCAGGCGCTCGACCTTGAACAGCGGCGTGTCGCCGCGCACCAACAGCTTGCCCGGCTGGTAGGCCAGGATGCCGCGTTCCGCCTTGCGGTGTTCGTCCTGGATATCGCCCACCAGCACTTCCAGCACGTCTTCCATGGTCAGGTAACCGATGACGTTGCCGTCGGCCTCCTCGACCAGGGCAAAGTGTGAACCGCCCTTGCGGAACTGTTCCAGCAATTGCGACAGCGGCATGTGCCGCGACACCCGTTCCAGCGGGCGGGTCAGCTCAGCCAGGTTGAACGACTCGGGAATGTGATCCAGGGCTGCCAGTTCCAGCAGCAGGTCCTTGATGTGCAGCAGGCCGACGAACTCCTGACGCTCGCTGTCGTACACCGGGTAGCGGCTGAACTTGTGGCGACGGAACATCGCCAGGATTTCCTTGAGCGGCGCGTTGAACTCAAGCGTCACCAGGTCTTCACGGGAGTTGGCCCAGTCGACCACTTCCAGCTCGCCCATTTCCACGGCCGAGGCCAGCACGCGCATGCCCTGGTCGCTGGGGTCCTGACCACGGCTGGAGTGCAGGATCAGCTTGAGTTCTTCCCGGCTGTAATGGTGTTCGTGATGCGGGCCGGGCTCACCTTGGCCAGCGATACGCAGAATGGTGTTGGCGCTGGCGTTGAGCAGGTAGATCGCCGGGTACATCAGCCAGTAGAACAGGTACAGCGGCACGGCGGTCCACAGCGACAGCAGTTCGGGTTTGCGGATGGCCCAGGATTTTGGCGCCAGCTCGCCCACCACGATGTGCAGGTACGAAATCACGAAGAACGCGGCGAAGAACGACACGCCCTTGATCACTTCGGGCGACTGCACACCAACGGTTTCCAGCAACGGTTCGAGGATGTGCGCGAAGGCCGGTTCACCGACCCAGCCCAGGCCCAGGGAGGCGAGGGTGATACCCAACTGGCACGCCGACAGGTAGGCATCGAGCTGACTGTGAACGGTACGCAGGATGTGCCCGCGCCAGCCGTTTTTATCGGCGATGGCCTCGACTCGGGTCGAGCGCAGCTTGACCATGGCAAATTCCGCAGCAACGAAAAAACCGTTGAGCAGGACCAGGATCAGAGCAAAAAGAATCATGCCGAAATCGGCGAAAAGTGTCGCGAGGGTCAAGCCAGGGGAAGGGTCCATGATGGAGTTTTGCGGTTTCCGTGTATTCGAAAAGGGGAAAAATGCAGCGCCTGAAAGGCAGGCACAAGTCAGCCAATGTAGCGGCTGACCGGACGATTGCCTAGTGGCGCGTGCTGGCCGGTATCAGTCGGCGGTGCTGATTGCCCGTGTTTGGCTGACCTGGGCCGGAGCGAAATGGCAGGTAAACGTACTGCCGTGGCCCGGCACGCTGCTGATTTCCATGCGCGCGCGATGGCGCAGCAGCACATGCTTGACGATGGCCAGCCCGAGCCCGGTGCCACCGGTGTTGGAGTTGCGGCTGGAATCCACCCGATAGAAGCGTTCGGTCAGGCGCGGCAGGTGCTTGCTGTCGATGCCGATGCCCGAGTCCTGCACGCTCAAGTGTGCCCCTTGCTCATCGCCCCACCAGCGAATGCGGATGTTGCCTTCGGCCGGGGTGTATTTCACTGCGTTGAATACCAGGTTGGAAAATGCGCTGCGCAGTTCGGCTTCGCTGCCCTTGAGATGGATCGTCGGGTCCACTTCCAGGGTAATGCGCTGGTTCTTCTGCCCGGACAATTGTTGCGCATCGCTCTTGATCGATTGCAGCAAGCCGTCGATGGCCACCGGGTGGTTGTCGGACGGGTAATCGGTGGCTTCCAGCTTGGCCAACAACAACAAATCGTTGAGCAGCGTCTGCATGCGCCCACCTTGCTGCTGCATTTGCTGCAGGGCGCGGCTCCAGCGCGGGTTCACTTCCTCGACGTTGTCGAGCAGCGTTTCCAGGTAGCCGCAGATCACCGTCAATGGTGTGCGCAGTTCGTGGGAGACGTTGGCGATGAAGTCCTTGCGCATCTGCTCCAGCTGATGGATGCGCGTCACGTCGCGCACCAGCATCAGGTGTTCGTTATTGCCGTAGCGGGTGATGTAAAGCTGAATACGTACGCGGTCGTTGGTCGGTGAAGGGATTTCCAGCGGTTCGGCGTAGTTGTCCTGCTCGAAATATTCCTTGAAACGCGGATGACGCACCAGGTTAGTCACTGGCTGTCCGCTGTCCTGCGGCGTCTTGAGGCCCAGCAGGGTTTCGGCGGCGCGGTTCCACCATTCCAGGTTGCCGTCGGTGTCGAGCATGATCACCGCGTCCTTGAGCGCGGCGGTGGACTCCTGGACACGATCGATCACCGCTTGCAGGCGCCCGCGTACCCGTTGGTCGCGCCGTTGCAGGTGATAAATGCTGTCGAATACCTCACCCCACAGGCCGTAGCCATCGGGCGGTGCTTCATCGGGTTTGTGCAAGCGCAGCCACTCGTGCAGACGCAGCAATTGCTTGAGGGTCCAGGCCAGGTAAAGGCCCAGACCTGCGGCAAGGCTCCAGCCGTAATAGCCGGTAATCAAGCCGATCACCAGGCAGGCGGTGACCAGTAGCAGCATGTGGCGAATGAGGATGCCATGCCAGTTTTGGTTCACGTTAACGCGCGTCCTTGTCAGCTTGTCGGGCGGTCCGGATCAGGCTTTGGTCGAGAACCGATAACCTGTGCCGCGCACGGTTTGTACCAGATTTTCGTAGGCATCGCCGAGGGCTTTGCGCAGGCGACGAATATGCACGTCGACGGTGCGCTCTTCGACATAGACGTTGCCGCCCCAGACCTGATCCAGCAACTGGCCGCGTGTGTAGGCGCGTTCCTGGTGGGTCATGAAAAATTGCAGCAAGCGGTATTCCGTCGGGCCCATCTCGGCCGGTTTGCCGTCGATGGTTACGCGGTGGCTGATCGGGTCCAGCAGCAGGCCGCCCACTTCGATGGGGGCCTCGCCATCGGTCGGTCCGGCACGGCGCAGCACGGCCTTGAGGCGGGCCACCAGCTCGCGGGGGGAGAAGGGTTTGGTGATGTAATCGTCGGCGCCGACTTCCAGGCCCTGGATCTTGTTGTCCTCTTCGCCCTTGGCAGTGAGCATGATGATCGGGATGTCCCCGGTCAGTTCATCACGCTTGAGGCGGCGGGCCAACTCGATGCCGGACGTGCCGGGCAGCATCCAGTCGAGCAGGATAAGGTCCGGCTTGCGGTCGACGATGACCGCGTGCGCCTGCTGCGAGTTCTCGGCCTCGAGGCAGTCATAGCCGGCCATTTCCAGCGCAACGGCGATCATCTCGCGGATGGGCGCTTCGTCGTCGACGATCAGAATGCTCCTGCCAACCATGCCATTAATCCTCTTGTCATTTAACTGTCTTGCGCCGCATTAGATAACGGAATTATTGCAGTCGTGTGACAACATTTTAGCTGGCCGGCGATTGGAGCGATCCTGAACTATTCTCTAAGTCCGAATCCTGACAACCACAAGAGAAGGTTTCCATGACTCACTACTCGCAATCCCTTAAAGCCCTGATGCTGGCAGCCGCCCTTTGCGTGCCCGCAATGGCCGTCGCGGCCGATCCTGCGATGATGAAGGACGGGATGATGGTCGATCACAAAGGGATGACGCTTTACACGTTCGACAAGGACGCTGGCGGCAAGTCGATGTGCAACGCCGATTGCGCCAAGAACTGGCCACCGATGATGGCGCCGGCGGGAGCCAAGGCTGAAGGTAAATGGTCGGTCATCAAGCGCGATGACGGCATGATGCAGTACGCCTACGACGGCAAACCGTTGTACACCTTCGTCAAGGATGAAAAACCGGGCGAAATGAAAGGTGACGGCATGAAAGACGTGTGGCACGTGCTGCACGAGCACAAGTAAGCAATCCCCTGTACCTGTAGGAGCGAGCTTGCTCGCGATGGTCGCCAACGATTACGCTGGAAACCTGACACCCCGCGGCGTCCTTTCGACCATCGCGAGCAAGCTCGCTCCTACAGGGGCCCTCAACGCAACGCGTAATCCAGCACGATCCCGACAAAAATCGCCAGCCCCGCCCAGTGGTTGTGCAAGAACGCCTTGAAGCAACGCATCCGGTCCTTGCCACGGGTGTACCAGAACTCCCAGGCAAAACAGCCCGCCGCCACCAGCAACCCCAGGTGGAACCACACACCCAGCTCAAATTTCGACCCCGCCAGCAACAGGCAACCCAACGCCAACGCTTGCAGGCTCACGATGATCACCCGGTCCGCCTCGCCAAACAGAATCGCCGTGGATTTGACCCCGATCTTCAAATCGTCATCGCGGTCGGTCATGGCGTAATAGGTGTCGTAGCCCACCGTCCACAGCAGGTTGGCAATCCACAGCAACCACGCCGCTGCCGGTAGTTCACCGGTCTCGGCGGTGAACGCCATCGGCATGCCCCAGGAAAACGCCGCGCCCAGCACCACTTGCGGGTAATAGGTGTAGCGCTTCATGAACGGGTAACTGAACGCCAGCGCCAGGCCGCCGAACGATAACCACACCGTGGTCGCGTTGGTGCACAACACCAGCAGGAAACTCACGCCCATCAACAGCGCAAAGAACACCAGGGCTTCGCGCGAGCTGATCTTGCCGCTGACCAGTGGTCGTTGCTCGGTGCGCTTCACATGGCCGTCGACCTTGCGATCCGCCCAGTCGTTGATCACGCAACCGCCAGCGCGGGTCAGCACCACACCGAGCACGAAGATCACGATGTTGGCCAGCGACGGGCTGCCCTTGCCAGCAATCCACAGCGCCCACAGCGTTGGCCACAGCAGCAGGTAAATGCCGATGGGCTTGTCCATGCGCGTCAGCTGAATGAAATCCCAGGCCCGGGGGTTCAAACGATTCAGGGACTTGAGCAGGCTCTGGTACATCAGCAGTTCTCCGGGTGGGCGCGGGTGGCGAGCCACAAGGTCGGCAGGAAAATTTCGGCCACCAGCACGCTCAAGGCGCCACGGTCGAAACGCGAGCGCCGGCCCCACAATTCAGGCGCGCTGGACTCAGGTGGCAGCCATTGCTGAGGATAATGGCAAACCTCGATGGCGCGCCGGGTGAACGCCTTGTCGGAAAACAGCAACTCGCCCAGCGAACGGCTGCCCAACTCATCCATGTGCAGCCCGTCGCCCTGCAACGCGCTGCGCGCCGCCACACTGCGAGCGAACACCCAGGCTTGGCCGTGACCGCGCAGGTACACCTCGCGCACCCAGCCGTCGCTGCCTTCGGCCAGGTCCAGCGCCGCGCACTCATCGGCGCGCAGCGTCTGCCAGCCTTCGAACAACGGCGTCACGCTGAAACCGTCGTTCGACAGGCGCGTCAGCCGACGGGTCAGCGAACCTTCGTCGAAGAGCCAGTCCAGGGTCGCGGCGTCGGGGAGAGGAGCGAGCTGGCTGCGAGCGAGCCAGAGCGGGGCCGTGCGGAGGGAAGTAGAGTGCGGCACAGTGAGTCGTTATTGGCAGCAAATGAGGCGGCGAGCTTACCATGTCAGCCCATCATATTGAGTGATGAGGCGGGCCGGTGCATCGAACAGGCTTGCATCTGCCGGGCACCCCCAGTACAAAAACGCCCTGAGCCGGACGGCAACGCTGTAACCATCGACCGTCCGCGCCGGCGATGAGCCTGAACCTGAGGAAGTAGCGCAATGAAAAAGTGGCAATGTGTGGTCTGTGGCCTGATCTACAACGAAGCCGACGGTTGGCCGGATGACGGCATTGCGCCGGGTACCCTGTGGCAAGACGTACCGGAAGACTGGCTGTGCCCGGATTGTGGCGTGGGCAAGATGGATTTCGAAATGATCGAAATCAACTGAGACCTATCAAGGAGTAAGGCATGAGCGCACCGGTCGTAATCGTAGGCACTGGCCTGGCGGGCTACAACCTGGCCCGCGAGTTTCGCAAACTCGATGGCGAAACCCCGCTGCTGCTGATCACGGCCGATGACGGGCGCTCTTACTCCAAGCCGATGCTGTCCACCGGTTTTGGCAAGAACAAGGGCGCCGACGGCCTGAGCATGGCCGAACCCGGCGCCATGGCCGAGCAGTTGAAGGCCGAAATACGCACCCACACCCGCATCAGCGGCATCGACCCCGGCCACAAGCGCCTGTGGATCGGGGAAGAGGCGGTCATCTACCGCGACCTGATCCTGGCCTGGGGCGCCGAGACCGTGCGTGTGCCCATCGAAGGCGATGCCGGCGACGCGGTGTTCCCGATCAACGACCTGGAAGATTACGCACGCTTTCGCGCTTTCGCCGCCGGCAAGCGCCGGGTGTTGATGCTGGGCGTGGGCCTGATTGGCTGTGAATTCGCCAACGACCTGATCCTCGGCGGTTTCGAGGTGCAACTGGTGGCACCGTGCGAGCAAGTCATGCCGATGCTGCTGCACCCGGCGGCCGCGGCGGCAGTGCAGGCCGGGCTGGAAAGCCTCGGCGCGCGCTTCCACCTCGGGCCTGTGCTCAACCGCTTGCAGCGCGTGGCAGATGGCCTGGAAGCGCACCTGTCGGACGGTCAGGTGATTGCCTGTGACGTGGTGATCTCGGCCATTGGCCTGCGCCCACGCATCGACCTGGCAGCCGCTGCGGGCGTGCAGGTCAATCGCGGCGTGGTCGTCGACCGCCACCTCAAGACTTCCCACGCCAACATCTACGCCCTGGGCGACTGCGCCGAGGTCGACGGGCTGAATCTGCTGTACGTCATGCCCCTCATGAGCTGTGCGAGAGCGCTGGCCCAGACCCTGGCCGGCAATCCCACGGCCGTGAGCTACGGCGCGATGCCGATCACCGTCAAAACGCCGGTCTGCCCGTTGGTGGTGTCCCCGCCGCCACGGGGGACGGAAGGTGTTTGGACGGTCGAAGGGCAGGGCGCTGACATCAAGGTGCTGTGCCGCGACGCAGGTGGCAAGCTGCTGGGTTACGCCCTGACCGGTGCGGCGGTGATGGACAAACTGGCGCTGAACAAAGAACTTCCACCATTGCTGGCGTAAATGGCGGGCGTTCTGTCGCAATAACCCCTCTTTTGTTGTTACAAACGTCGCGTGCAGGCTGGCGCCGCCACTCTGCGCGTGCCATTCTCACTCCGGTCTGCCGCAGAGTAGAGCACCTGCGGCGCTTTGGGCGCTGTTCCAACGAGAGCAGCACGGACATAACAACAAAAAACCGTCAAAGGGGCTTCACTTATGCGTAAACCAGAACTCGCCGCAGCCATCGCGGAGAAAGCAGATCTCACCAAAGAACAGGCCAGTCGCGTTCTTAACGCCGTTCTCGAAGAAATCACCGGCGCCCTGCACCGCAAGGACACCGTAACGCTGGTCGGCTTCGGGACCTTCCTGCAACGCCACCGCGGCGCCCGCACCGGCAAAAACCCGCAAACCGGTGAGCCCGTCAAAATCAAGGCCAGCAATACCGTCGCGTTCAAGCCAGGCAAATCGTTGAAAGACAGCGTCAATCCGTAACACGTACCGACTACCCGCCTGACGGGTCAGTGGGATAAAAAATGGGCACGCCAACCAAGGGTTGAGTGCCCATTTTTTGTGGCGCTCACCTAAACGTCAGCCGCTCTCCTTTCTTGCTTCGCGACAATGGCCGCCATGTCGGGGTCATCCAAATGATCCAATGCACGCTCCACCAACAAGTGAACGCCGTCTGCGATCCGGCTGATCGCCAAGGCTACGGAACGGCGCGAACCTTCCACGGTATCGGCGAGGTCCACGGCGATGGCGCTAATGGCGAGCAAGTCCTCTGAAGCATTGGCGAGCAGGGTTTCGGTGTGAACGCCAGGGCTCACGCTAAACTGCGATTCCTTGTCGTTCGGCGGCTCCGGTTCGCAGGGGGGAAAGTGATGATCAAGGGCGCGCTGAACGGCGTCGTGAAGCTTCTTCGAACCGGGTGATTCGTACGGGGAAGTTGTGAAGTCGTCTGGTGGGTTGGGAGTGGGTTTGATCATGGTGTCGCTCCTGGGATTTAGGGACTGACACCGTTTCGCTTGCGCTTCGAAAGAGGTGGCAGCTGTGCGCTGGTGTGCAAGACCGATCCAGGAATCGGCAGACCCGAGGGTCTCCGACGCACAGCCGCCATAACGATTCGCGAGCATAGGAAAACGCTCGCTGAATAGCCATAAACAAATGTGCTCCTGGGGACGGACTTGCACGTCCGTGTCACCGTTTTTTGCGGCGACGAGAACAGGCTATAGGGGGATGTTAAGCCTGCCTAGTTCACGCAGGGCGCTACGTATTGAAGGAAAAATCACCGAGTCTCGAGCGTATGAAGACTAAAACCCGGTCGTGTTTAAACAACAGCGTTTAGTTGATGACTTGGTAGTCATTGGCGCCAAAAACACACTCATCTTCTTCAAACGTATTCAGATAGTGGCGTTATTTCACCAAGTCGCTAAACTGCGCCAGCCGTTCATTTCCCCACTGAGGCTGTGCGCATGAAATTTCGTTTTCTTTTGTGGATGCTGGGTTTGCTGATGGGCAAGGCCAGTAGGACCAATCCTGCGTTTCAGCAGCAGTTGGGTGACAAGGACTTGGTGTTTCAACTACAGACGTTGGACGGCAAGGTCTCGCGGCATTTCCGCGTCAAGGATCAGCGCATCACCAGCCATTCGGGCGTCTACGCCGAGCCTGCGTTTGCCATTGCGTTCAAGGACGCCGCTTATGGATTCGCCACGATGCAAGCCAAGAACAAGCAACTGGCGTTCATGACGGGAATTCAGGACAAGTCGATCCAGATCAAGGGCAACCCGGCGCTGGTGATCTGGTTCCAGGGGTTGACCAAGTATTTGAAGCCGAGAAAAGCCAAGGCGGTGCCCAAGGTTTGAGGTCGGGGTGAGCATTTCAAGGGATCAACTGTAGGAGCGAGCTTGCTCGCGATGGTGGCCCAGACACCGCTGGGTGCCAGACGGCCCTCGTCATCGTTGACGACCATCGCGGGCAAGCCCGCTCCCACAGGGAGAATGAGGTCAACTGTAGGAGCGAGCTTGCTGCGGAGTGGTTTCAGGCCTGTGAGAACTGCGAAGCCAGTTCGCGCAGCAGCACTTCGGCTTCAAGCACCTTGCTGACCACGTCGTTGGCTTTGTCGCGGGTCAGGCCGACGCGTTCCAGCAGGGCGTCGGGGATGTCTTCGTCCGGGCCGGAGCCGATGCCGCGGGCGCGCAGCAGGCGCACCGACAGGCAAACCAGGTTCGGGTACTCGGCGTAGGCGCCGTCGTAGTGGGGGTCGTGCTGGAAGCGCAGGGCGGTGGACAGTTCGTCGGGCATGTCCCAGTAGCGCATCAGCCAGCCGCCGATCTGTTCGCGGCTGATGCCCAGCAGGTGTTGCTCGATGTAGCTGTGGCACAGGTGCGGGTTGACCTCCAGGTGGCGGCAG